>Ga0116227_10007864_pt1 | contig 20527 bp, 19 predicted proteins | sample S1TSphgellanicum_FD_89693 | JGI IMG/M metagenome (GOLD analysis project Ga0116227, IMG submission 89693) | Host-associated microbial communities from peat moss isolated from Minnesota, USA - S1T2_Fb - Sphagnum magellanicum MG | ecosystem: Host-associated > Plants > Peat moss > Unclassified...
AGCACGCCCCTCTCACCCCCTCTAGTGCTGGAAGTCGGGATCGTGCCCCAAGTTCCAACTCCTTCCGCATTGCCACATACTTAAACCCTCAAGTGGGTCTACGAGGAACTTGGGAGCGCGACAAAACAAGTGTTTTCATGGAAAAATAATTCTTGGGTAGCTTTTTTGTGAAGATGATGTCTAAGCAATGGACAAGATTAATTCTAACGTTTTCATTATTTGTGTAGTATTGTAACTCCATCACTAGGTCGGGCAAATTCACATATGAGATCATGTATTCAAGTTGAAACATAAGTAGTCATCACACTATTTCACTTAAGCAACGGTAACATTTAACAAATGTGTGGTGAAGGTTATGGAGTGATTGAAACACTATTTTTATTGTTGAACTAGAGAATTTTGTGTAACTATTAGGAAACACTTGAAACTTTTGGTGTTAGAAATATTAACAATAAGTAGCACAAGAAGAATGACAAATGAATTTGGAAACCTTTGAGACATACCTTATGTTGTTAGCTTATAAATGATAGTTATATCTTTGTTATTACATCACTTATAAATCAACTTCTTATTATTGTTATAATTTTTTTCATTTAGTTTTATTACAAGATGTGGGTGATTCAAAATGTAAGTTTTGGATTTTGGATGAATTAGTCATTGCCATGATTGAGTATTGTTCCAAATTTTGACATTTGAAAGAAAGTAATGAAAGATGCATCAATGAATACATGTGCATCAAGGTGATTTCGTAATGTTTAAACTTACAATGCAAGAGTTATTGAATTTTGAATCATTTTGTCATCAAAGTTCAATAAAATCAAAAATAAAAGTAATAAGGAAACTTGGGCATGTTCTTGATATTGTTATAAAGTCTTTGATGAGGAGCTTTGCATGGAGATGATTTCATAAATTTTAAACCTAAAGTGTAAGGGATATTGAATTTTGAAAAGAAATTGTGACTAAAAATGATCATTAGCATGAGACTATCATGACCAAGTTTTTTTTCACAAAGCACAATAATTAGGACAAATTGAAACAAAAGTAATTTAAAGTCTAATTCAAGATTATGCAACATGAAAACACAAAACAAGGCCACAAAATACACAAGAAAAATTCATAAACAAAATTTTGTTTAAAGCATGGAATGATTGGAAATATGAAACAAAAGTGGCAAGGCTAAAAACATAAGGTTGTATTGTAAATTGATGTAGAACAAATTGAAAATAATGAACCAAAAAAAAATTGTTTAGGGCTTAACTCACAAATGCTTCCATATAATCCATTATCGAAGAAACATTCTTCAACACATTTTAAACTATGCATTATATATGAATTATGAATAAAAAATGGATAGTGATAAAAATGAATTTCATGCAATATGATATTGGTGATGATTTTGATGAAAAATCACATGAACTATCTTAATTGAATTATCCTAAGTGTTTTGTTAGGTGTATAATGAACTATTGTGGGATTCCATTTGTGAAAAAATTTTAATGAAAATTTTATTTCAAACTTAGGTTAAAGAATGTGTACAATTTTTCTTTTCAAAATTCATTCAATATTACAAGATTTGCCCAAAGTTCACAACTTTTAAAAGTGAATGAAAAAGCAACATGACCATGCTTCTATTTTAGCCTTGCTCAATCTTCCAATGTTTTTATTGCGATGAGCCAATCGATGTGGTTCTTGGCAACAAAAATACAAAATTTGGGTCCTCTTGCTCCCCTAACAACAGGTACCAATGATCACAATCATAAAAAAAAATGCCTTCCATTTCATGGTTAGAGTGAACTAGCACACACCAACGAAACATCACCCACATGATGCTTGTTATAAGTCACTTGTGAATTGACCTCAATTGATTTAATATATGTTTTTACTTTGATAACCCATTATGTAAGAAATAAGTCCTATATCTAGGGTTTTTTTTGTGGTGAATTTTTGCCACCTAGCCAAAAAAAAGGGGGGGCTGGTGAATCTAACAAAGAGATTTTTGAGAATTTTTAAAAAAAATTCACCATATCTTGAGAAAAAAAAGTTAGAAGTCGCCAAATTTAAACAATGTGTTCCATTAGGTCGCTAGAACTAAGCAAGATTCCCAAAAAAATCTACTAGTCCACCAAGATAGTTGCCATTTATTATTAATTAATGATGAGGATCCTCACCAATACACCTACTTGAGGGATTTGCAAAAAAAACCTACCTATATCTAGATAGGAAATAGGTGCTTATGAGGTGAATAGATGATTAAAAATAAGTGTTAATTTTATTATTTTTATTAAGAGCATCTCCACCTTCCACAACAATAAAGAGCATCATTACATTACATTGCATTATGTAGAAAAATGGTATGAACCCTTTGATGTGCACTAAATATGATCAAGATCTTGTGATCATAAGAACAAGTCAAAAAAGAATTGACTACTATGGATTTTGCGGAATTCGTTGACAATAGTGATTGGTCTAGATGGAAAGATTTGTAATCTCACAATTTTTCTTCTAGTGAATTTTTTCATGTTTATGAGTGGGAATAAGATGAACATTAAACTAATTTAGTATGAAGGTGTGTTTACTCTTGTGAAGTGGAGATGTTCTAACACAAGATGGAGATGCTCTAACAACTCTCAACCATCTGAACACGCTTGATAGTTAGTAGGTAGGTAATAAAAAAAATGAACCTGAGCTAACCACCATGGTTAGTTAGTTAGCTAGCTAGCTAGGGAACAGGAAGCCAACAGAAAACTGTTTCCTAGAACCACTTACCATCCATCCATCCATCCATCCATCCATCATGGTAGTAGCACTGCTGGTGGGTGCTGCTAGTTTCACTCTGGCCGGATTTGTTTAATCCTAACCGTCTCGACTGCCCCACTGCCCTTTCCAGCCCCCTTCGCCTACCATCGCCTGCCCGCGCGTTTGTCGTAACCCCCTTCGCCTACCCCGCCTGCCCGCGCGTTTGTCGTAACGTCCTTCGCTTTGCCGCTGCGTTTACCGCAGCGCGAGAGTGCGAGCGAGCACGAGAGAGAGAGCGCACGAGAGAGATGGGGAGTGGGAGGAGAACCAATGGTGCAATGGAAGAAATGTTGTCTTTAGTGTGGTGCAATCCTTTGGTTACGGGTACAGTTTTGCTTCTGCTCTTCACGCCGCCTTTCTTTCCGCTTTTGGTTTACTTTTCGCCCCTGCTCATGACCACTGCGCTTTGGGCTGCGGCTCTTGTCAGTATCGGCCCCTGGCAGATTGAGAAACAGCCGATAGAAGCTGAAAGGGAAGAAGAAGAAGAAGAAGGATCCAATTATTGCGTAGATCGGCAGCGGCGGCGGCGTCGCCAGGATGATGCTAGTGGAGCATGGATATATTGGAGTGGAGGAGGTGGTGAGGTGGTAAGGAGTGGGATGTGGAGCTCTGGTGAACTTCTTAGAGCTTCGGCGGAAACGGTCCATGGTGCGGCGGCGCAGCAACGTCGAACCACCACCCCTGCGAGCAATGAATTCATGGAGGAGAAGGATCGGTGGACGATGTGGGTGAAGGAGTATGAAACCCGGTTGGAGTGGAACCAAGCAACAGCAGCACCTTCGCAGGATGGTGGTTTTGCAGCTGCTGTGAAAAGGGAACAAGAGATGAGACTTGAGAAAGAGAGTCTAAAGTTGGAGACACAGAAATTCAAAGAGCGTTTCAACCAGCTTGCAACCGAATTAAGTACTGGGGACACAGTTCAAATCCTCACTTGTCTCTTCTGTCCTCTAAAACCAAAAAAATGATTTAGGCAAGAACTTGGGTGGCATTGCAATGGCAAGAAAGCCTCAACAGCAACAACATTGGCAGAAAAATATAGAACGCTTGCAAATGGAGTCAATATTGATCACCACTCCCCAGAATTTCTGTAGTTTCACAGAAAACAAACAAGAGTCTGAGCTTTACACAGACAGTTCACAACAAGAAGAGCAGCTTGACACCTCACTTTCACCTTGACACAGCTTGACACAGGAATTGATATTGCACAGTTTTTTGAAGAATCTTGATTGTAATTTCTTCAAGGAAGAATGATTACTAGCGCTCCTTTTATCACAGATTCAACCTATTCATAGGATGGATATGAGATGTTCCTGTTGCTCTTGAGTAATCCAAAGGTAATGTGTCGGATTATATCTTTATTTGAATACAGAACTTAGCCTCACATGCCCACACATTGAGGTTCCAAAGTAGTGAGCAGGGGAAAAAAGGATTTGAGATTTGTGAGATACGGAGTCTTGTGTTGAAAGCATTGAAATTTTCCATTGCCAAGGAGTAAAAATGATTATGCCCATTTGCCTTACATCACATATCAAGGTCCACAACGACACTTTGACAGTAACATGACAATGAGTGCAATCATTTTAGCCTTTTAAGTGTGGCTCTCAAAGTGCCAGACCTTCACCTTTCATCATGGATAGCAGTGAGAGCCGTGCCATGAAAACTACAGACTAACTTCATCAGCTACAATAACACAGTGGGTATAGATAAGTACAAAATAATCCACCCCATAACTCTACCCAAATTTTCATGCAAACGATTGTACAAAACTTGCATCTTGAGTTTCTGTTGCATTTTTGCAAGCAATAATGAAGCAATACAATATTCACACAATTCAAAGCGATCCAATTCAAGTGATTGAAGAGCTGCAGCTGTAAACATCAAAACACAGGAATTGCACTTTCAAGGCACAACTCCTATTTTTATGAGAGGTTTTACATGGTGGAATTTGTTGATGATGAGGTTCTCAATACCCATTATGAATCATCCCAAAAATGCATATGGCACACTATCAACAATTATTTGATAGCATTAACAACTTCCTCCACTGGCCAAATTTCTTAAACAAGAATTTTAGCACAACATCTCATCATCATCATATAATCCTTGCAATCGCCTAGCAACAACAACCAAGCTCATGGAGAATTAGATGGAGAATTGTGGTCGGAATTGGAGCTTTTCAATTAGAAAATGTGAACTTTACATGTTGACAAAATAGTATAACTTAAAATAGCCTATGGTGGAATAACAAAAAAAGACCTAAAATAGCCTAGGGTGGAATAATTTATAATATATTCAAAAATATTCTATAATAAAATAATTTAAAATAACCTAAAGTGAAATAGTTTATAATAATTTTTAAAATAAAAAATAGCCAAAAATAGCCTAATGTGGAATAACTTATAATAGTCAAAAATAATTTAGGATAAAATAACTTATAATAGCTTAATGTGGAATAACTTATAATAGTTTAAAGTTGAATAGCTTATAATAGTCAAAAATAACTTAGGATTAATTGTAAAACCCAATCATAACTGGTTGTGCCACATTCATTGTTTATTGAATGAAAAGTTCAAGTTGTTTGTATTTTTATGCATCTATTGTTGCAATTAAATGACACATCATGTCTTCTATGACTAAACTTTTATGTGACTCGGCCAAAGTGACAAGACATTGTAGCAAGTCACATGTGACATTTATGACTAAAAATGGTGATTTATAACTTCAAAAACCAATCATTAATATGTAATTTTTTTTGTAATGGATAAATTTTATTGATGATAATTTTAAAATAACTATCCAAAGTCTTTCCAAAGAATAATAAAGTGGTGACATTTTCTCAAAAAAATTCAAAATATCCTTCATTTTTTGGTCACATCTTTATTTTTAAAACTAAACATCTATAATGGAATTTTTTTTTAGAAATTATCTCATAGTGTAAAAAATCACAACAAAAATAAACATTGACTAATAGAGGCCCAAATTTTGAGTGTTATAGGTTGTTATATTCGTCATTTTACATACATCAAATTGTGAGCATAATAAAACTATATTTTGGTGTATTATAAGAATAATGTAGTCTTGAGAGGGGATAGAAAATGTCAAAGTATATTATTAACAAAATGAACACCTAAATATCAGGAACAATATTGTTTTTGTGCAAAATTTTGCGAAGATACTCCCAAAAAAAATTGGGGCTATGACATTTATGATGCCTTTTTTATTTTAAAAAATCACCAAAATTTTGGTTTTTGAATTAGGTTCACTATATTTGTGTAGGTCACCAAGCAACAATAGGATTACGAAAAAGTTTTACTATCCTACCTACCTACCTACCATGTAGCCAAATCTAGCTAAATCCTCCTATGGATGGTTGCCAATGTGATTACACCACACAAGTGAAAAAAGACCTTGTCCAAGATGAAAAATATTACCCCCCGGCCCCTCCCAAATTGAACATTGTGAAAGGGGTGAAAATAAAGGATTGTGGAAAACTTGCACAAATCTATCATGTGGTGATGGGTTCAAAATTGATGTGAACTCATCACCACCACCACCACCAACTTGCGCAATTTTAACACATCAATCTTCCTATGTAGAACATGAAACACATGAACGTACACATAACCATGGTTCTGAACTTATTCAAGTAGTGATTTGTGTAAATGTAGTGTAAAGCCCTAGAGAGGAGGGGGGAGGGCATTTCCAAAATTCATAGGCACATGGTTTGGGAATGTCCTCCACGTTATGGGCTTGACCCATTGTAAAGTGTCGTGTGAAGGTTATCGGGAACCTAGGCATGGGGTAAATCACTAGGCTTAATTAGAAGGAGAGTTCTTCAACTTCCTAACCCTATAATTAAATGTCGTAGGGATCCTACACCTATAATTAGGAATAAGATCTCTCTCACACTTTTAATATATCTCCTTTCTAAGAAGGATAGTTATTGATGTAAGGTGCCCACCAAATCCTCTACAAAAAAACTCCTTGGATTGCTATCCACATTCATTTGTAATAAGCTCTCAATTGGTGAACAGCCTGACTTCAAATATATCGGTCACATGCTTGCAAAAAAAATAAAAAATCAACAATACACAAGAATTTCCACAAAGTTTAGGGGGACAACTATCTATACCTAACTAATTTAGATATGCTATCTTTGAAGGGTATTGAGGGTTATGTGATTTTTGACTATCAAATTTTAGATGTTTTGATCACTAAATAGATGACACTGAAGAAGTTATGACAAGTGATGACTTTCAAAAGCTTGGAAAAATGGGTCAAGAGAACAATTGGCCCATAAATATAACATTATTTGCATGCTTCACATGGCCACAAATATAAACAACTCTAAAACAAAGCTAATAAAAAAAAACTCTTTTAAGTGGGTAGGACCATAATGACCTTTCCATAGTGGGAAATTTAATGTGGTGTCTATTGTGAATCACACAAATTTACTTCTTTTTTGCATAGATGCTACTAGTGTGGCAAAACATTTCTAGTGTATCTAGAGGGCACATTTTGGTAGAGTGGGGGGTATTACCCAAATAAGCACCAACACCTCATACATTACCCTACTCATAACTCATAGGGTAACAAACTTTCATATAAATTTGAAATTTTTAGAAGCAATTGAGTAATATGAAAGCATGTTCATGACTTTGTCGACAATGACACCATGGCTTGTGTTCCACACCAACTTCCTTTTAAATTTTGGAGTTCAATTGCATTTTCGTTTTGGATAACACATTTTGGTTACATAAAAAAACTTATCCACAATTGTCATGTTCTAACTAAGATGGACATACCAAAGCCCTTTTGATCATGGGATTCAACCACCTTAAGTGAGATAGGTGACCTATCAAGGCAACTCTGCCAAATGAAAGTCCACCTTTGCAAGGAAGGAACAACAAAGGAAAGGTTATCAATCACAATTGCTCCATCCAACCTACTCGCAAAGATTTATTTTTTTGGGTCATCTTTCTATATTTTTAATTGCAATTTGCTATACCCTCTTTCTCCGTCATGATCAAAGCTACGATATTGTGAATGGGAAAATAATAAATGGCTTGTGCAAATCTTGTGTCTACTTATTGAAATTTGTCACCAAAAATGGATTAATTTGATTAATTGTTATCTATAGAGTATTCTTCATTATGTTGGTCATTTTGACCAAATCGAGATAATTAAACTAACGTTTATGAACATTGAATTATCTCTTATGACATATCACAAAAGGAATAACAACCAATTATGAACTTAAAGCACACCCAACCAAGGTATTAAAACCCTATTATGTTACCTATCAACCTTTGTGACAAATTTTATATTCTAGGAGGAATATTTGCAATATATTTGAAGGTCTAACACAAATGAATTAAAAATGGTTTAGGTGCAACCACCTCAAATTTTGTTTGGGCAAAAGTCAAGCAACAGCCACTACTAGCACACCAACCATTGGAAGCATGTTAGCACTCTATTGTGGATGAACCCCCAATGAATTTTCACTATACCCACAAGGTATGGTGTTAAAAACATGTCTGTTGTTCAGGGGTGATGATGGCTCACTGGTATAGCCCTTTCTTAGGACCCTGGGACCACAAAAAGGTCCTGAGTTCAAACCCAGTGGTGTGCAGGTTGAAAATCTTAGAGGTCCTCTGCCAATGATCATCACTTGAGGCTGCAAATGGCATTGTCAGGTTGGCTCCATTTTTTATTTTTTAAAAACATATAGGTCTGTTGGTAAGTAGGTAAATAGGTGGCTACTCAGTATATATAACTAAGGGTTAGTGAGTTGCTAGGGAGGTAGTCAAACAGAAAGTAAAATAGAAACTAAGTTAACCACCATGGTCACCTAAGGAACATGAACCCAATGGAAAAGTGTCTACTATCCACCCTGCACCATCCATCCTCCTTGGTGGGGCGGGAGGTTGGTGGCTACTGGTTCACTTTGGCTTGCAATTTCAAGACAACATCAGTCCAAGATTAAATAATGAGGCACAAGATGAGGAGGAGGTTACCTAAAAGGAATTGGACAAGACGTCCAAGGAGTTCTTGGCCCTCCTAGACACCTTTCAAGGCCTTGTTGTGGTATAGCATGGCAAGATTACATTACAACACAATGAGACCACCAAGCTCATGAATCACATCGCGGAAGGATTGGGTGTGCTTGGAGCCGCCCCAAATGGGGGCTTCACCAAGGTCATCGTCATCAAGGCAAGGTTGTTGGACTCTTTCGCAAAGAAGGAAACCAAGACAAAGAATGTATGTGGGATTGGTGGATGTTTCAAAAATAAAAGACACCTGACGTTCTTGAAACCCTCACATGGGACGAGTTCAAATTGTGGTTGAACAAAAGATTCACACCACACCACTTGGTGTTCAAGGATGGGATGGACCTCTTGGAACTTGCCCAAGGGGATGGGGTAGGCTTTCTAACAAACTATGTCCAAGACTTCAATTAGATGTTGATAATGGTCCCCCTAAAGTAGGAGCATGCCAGGAAGTTCATTTTTCTACATGGTTCGAAACCTTCGGTCTAGAAAATTGTTTATCAAAGGACGGACATCTCGGACATTTGCCAGGGTTTGATGAAGATTGTGGAATGCATGGAAAATGAAGGCCCTCTGCACCATAAAGGTGAAATCAAAAGCGGGGTCACATTATGAGATAAAAGGGTGTTTTGCAATTGGGCTTGCAATTCAATTATAAATCAATCAAAACAACTCATTTTTCATCTACTATGCAACTCCATTATAATTGCACCCATGATGTCATGTTGATGTCATTGATTGTCATCCATCTATTAAAATGTGACACATGGCATTATGAAAAATTTTGGACATAAAAATGATTTTCTTTTCAAAATATTGATCTCCATCATTCATTATGATTGTTAAGCGCTTACAGCATGCCAAATCCAAGGGGAGGGCTCTATTGCTTTTGGTGTCCAAATAAAACTTGAATTCCTTTTATTAACTCCTTTATGGCACTAAAAATCATCAAAAATGAAATAGAATGGAGATAGTTATGGCCCCCCAAAGTAGAAGGGGTCAAAAACTCAAGAAAACAAACCACCAAATGCTACAAAGGCCAATTCCTAAACACCTAAAAAATCCTTATATGTTGTTTTATTTTTATTCCAGTTCAAAGATTATTTGTAAAATTTTAAGTTGTGCTCCTATAGAATTTAAAATCATTTAAAATGAATAAAAGATAAGAAAGTTATGAGGTTTGAAAATAAAAGGGTCTAAAGAGAAGAAAAAAAAAGGGGGAAAAAATGTGTTTTGTAAGTTGGAAAGTTTATTTCTCTTCATGTTATTTTTTCATTACTCCTTTTCTTTTACATTTCAAAGATGATTTCTAAAGCTTGAGGTAATGCTCCCATAACATTTTAAATCACTTAAAATGAAACACATATGATGAAGATATAAATAACTAATGAATGTGTATTTTTATTAAGTTATAAGTAATTATATTGTAGGCATAACATAATTGAATAATAATACTCAATAATGGCACACTAATGATCGTACTAATTGTATCAATGGAATCATAATTGAAAACTAGTTGCAAATGTATTCCATAATGGGTGGTGAAAATGTGGACATGTGGCATGATTGCATCTATGTACATTATATCTAATTGCAACATAATTGTTGCTTTAGTGACACATTTACAACAGTTTTAAAGTAATTGCCACATGCAACTACAATGTAACTCCTAAAAAAGGTTAAACATGGTTGACTACATATGTATGTATGATGTGTATAAATTATTGTATAGAAGACCCATTTTCAACTCACTTACAACTATAATACAACCAATTGATTTTTTGACTTGGCAATTTATTTATTAATACACCATATTTTTAAGGGGATAGTTACACACTAGTTATAATACCCAAAAGATAGTTGCACAATAATTATATTTGAATTTTTTTTTGAGTTTTAGTTACAAGGTAATGTGGTTTCAACAGACGTAATTTCTCATAATGGCACCCAAAAGCATCATGCCGACCAGAACAGTGGAAGCAAAGGCTAAAACAACAAACGCAAGTGAGGCCAAAGTAAGCAAGTTGAAAATCCACTCCAAAATTGGCTTTAAGTTAGTGGACTTAGATGTGGAATATAATTTTACATTAGCGAAAGTTGGAGTTAACTTGGTTGCTTTGGCTAATGAGTTATAATTGTCTAGTTTTCTAGTTTTGATGTCTTTAAGAGTCTCCTAAGGGGAGCCTAAGGGTGAATGCATGGTAAGGTGGTTCACTTATGGAATCGCATTCATATTTCTATAGGGTACTTTTTGTTTAAATGGATGTGGTGATAAATGTATGTTTCAACTTGTTAATTGATAATTGATTCCAAATTCATAACTTGATTATGAAACTAAAAGTATAATTTTCGTTGAAAATGTTACCCATATTGTTTATAATGGGCTTTTGAAGGGACAATGTATGGACTAGTTTCCTAACTGCAATGGTATAACATCAATATATTCATAGTGATTCAATTTAATTAATTTTTAGTGACTAAGTATATATTGAAAAATGAAATAAATAATATATCTATGGGACCATTTTCTTGAAAACCTTAGCAAATATTTTTTTATGGAATTTAAAATGGTTAAATTTTGACCTTATTTTCATAAATCCTTATGAGTTACAAATTATTTTTTCTTTTAATTGTTTTGTTCTAAAAAAAATTTATTATGAAATATCTAAAAGGGTCATTATTCATATGGACTTTATAAAACATTTTTCCAAATATTGTGATTTTAAAAAAATTACATCCATCAAAACAACTAACATCATCATCATTTTATTTAAGTTTTAAAATGGAATATGAATGTTAACAAATGTATGAACATCAATTTATAAATGATTATAATCATAAGTTATGATAAACAAGTAACCATGTTCTTTATCAAACTTTTTATGGACTCCTATGGAGTGGAACATCTACCTAAGATGAGCCACCATACCATGCATTCACCCCTAAGCCACAAGGGGCAAAACAACCATTAAGAACAACTATCTTTTGCCTTGCATTAACAATCTATTGCATCAATTCAATGGGGCTTAGTATTTTAACCAAATTTATCTCAAATCAAGGTATACCAAATCTACATTGCAGACAAGGATGTTGAAAAGACGACTATGGAAACTAAGTATGGCTCGTATGAGTTCCTAATGATGCCATTTGAATTGTGCAAGGTTCCATTGATGTTCATGACCCTCATGAACTCCATCTTTCATGAAAAGTTGAACAAGTTCGTGATCATCTACATTGATGATATCCTAATGTATTCCAATACGATGGAGGAACACGAGGAACATTTAGAATATGTTCTGAACAAGTTTCAACAAAACAATATTTTTGCCAATATGGCAAAAAGTGAGTTTACCTAGGAGGAAATGGACTTCCTAGGGCAAATTTTGTGGAGGGAAGGCATGAGGCCTAACCCTAAGAAGTTGCAAGCCATAAAAGACTGGAATAGGCCAATCATGGTCAAAGAATTTTGATCTTTCCTAGGCTTAACGAGCTTCTACATAAAAGTTACAAAAGGTTTTTCACAAATAATGAAACCACTTTTGAACCTTCTCAAAAAAAAAAAATCTTTTGAATGACAAAGGAGCAATAAAGGGCATTTGAAGACTTGAAAGATAAGTTTTTGTCCACCCCTGTGCTGAAATTTCCAAACTTCACCAAATTGTTTGAAGTCCACATTGATGTGAATGATTTCGTTATTGGGGGAGTCCTCATGTAGGAAGGACACTCGATTGCCTTTGAAAGCAAAAACTTTGTGGGGCACAATTACAATGGCCAACTCATGAAAAGGAATTGTATGCCCTACTATGTTACTTGAAAACGTGGCAACACTACTTGCAGATGCATAAGATTGAAGTCTTTATGGATAACGTTTCCTTAAGGTATTTAAAAACTTAGCCAAAGGCCTCAACAAAGTAACTGAAATGGCACAATATCTTAACATTACTGGATGTGGAATTGATTCACAAACTAGGGCACAACAATGTAGTTCCTAACACACTAAGCATGAAGGAAGAATTCCAAATGGAAAAACCCCCAACCAAAACTCAAGCATTAAAGGCCATCTTCCAAGGCAAAAGCAACCTTGAAAGGAAGATAAGGAAGGCCTATGTGCAAAACCCGCTTGTGCAATGATATTTGAAAGAACTGCAAAAATAAAAGAAGGTGAAAGGCATCACCTTGAAGGAAGGATTATTAAGATGGAAATAGTCCCAAATCTATGTGTTGGCAAGAAGCTGCACATGAAGATTATGCAAAAGGAGCATGATGTACCCATGGCAAGGCACCATGGGGAACAAACTATAAGGGTGGCCATAGGAAAAAGGTTCTACTAGCCTAAGATGAAAGAGGACGTAAAGCATTTTGTGCACACTTGTGTAAAATGCCAAAACATGAAGTCCATTTACAAAAAGAAGTATGGACTATATAGGCCTCTACCAATATCGAATGAATGATGGGAGGTGTCTCCATAGATTTCATGACACAATTGCCTAAATGGAATGGATGTCATTCTTATAGTAGTCGATTGATTCTCCAAGTTGGCAAAAATGGTTCCAACCAAGACGATCGCGACAACTTTCGATTTGATGAAGTTGTTCTTCGATATGTGGGTGAAACACCATGGGATGCTTTAGTTTATCATAAGTTATAGGGACATCAAATTTACGATGGGCTTCTAGAAACATTTGTTCCAAAGGTGGCCACAAAATTGTCATTTAGTATGACATTTCACCCACAAACTAATGGCTAAACAAAAAGGGTCAATGGGGTGTTAAATCAATACCTCAAGAACTATGTGAATGTCAATCAAAGATATTAGGGTGAACATCTAGGTTTGGCAAAATTTTGTTATAACTTCACAATGCATTCAACGATGAAAATGTCTTCATTTGAATTAACGTTGGGAAAAAAAGCCTAGAAGCCAATGGACTTAACCATTTCCATGGGACAAAGAGACCATTCCAAGGAAGTTGTGGAGATGGTCAAGGGGTGGGAAGAATTATACACTCGAGCCAAGAAGCTCTTGGAGGAGGCTCAAAAGCGGTATGAGAAGCATGTTAATAAAACATGAAGGCATGTGGAACTTGAGGTTGGACAACGTGTGTGGCTGAATTAAATCTAATAAACAAAAATGTTCAAAATTGTGAGGAACAACAAACAATGGGCCAATGATGTGAATGTCATTAGCAAGGGAAGGGGAAATGCAAAAGGGAAAAACCCCAATGTAGCACATAAAAATGGGCTAAGGCAAAAAAAGGAATGGCAAATGGATCACCCCAACATGTGCCCACCAAAGAATGTATGATAAATAGTTCTCCTAAAGGGGTATGTGGCTAAAATAAAGGGGAACCTATTGGACATAAAAAGATTTAACAAAGGGGAAAAGTTGATACAATTAACCTCTTGCCACATGAAGCTCCTTAAAGATGGTTCTCCAAAAAATGGTGTTGAAATCATTTGCAACATCCACTTATAACATTAAAAACTCAAGGTGGATGTTTGAAGCAACTTAAACACCATGAACCACTACTTTGCACCCACCCTTAACTAAATTGATGAAACAACAAGTGAATAGAAAAAATGTTATGAAACTACAAACATAATGTTCTACTCACCAATTGGTATAAAACCTCCTTAACCATAATCAATTGAATGCTTCTTGAAGGTTTGGCCAAAGCCAAAAACCTCATGGCACCAAAAGCCTCAGCAATGGACCTTGGGATATGACGTGCAACATCATTGGAGGTCACCAAGAACAACTCCGTGCAACTACTAATTAACTTCTTGAGGTCAAAAAGGTTTTAAAAATGCTCAAAATTTTACCCAAAAAACCACTATCTAAAAGGTGTGACAACTAAATGAAAGTTAACATAAAAAATCCAAAGAAAACTCCAAATCCAAATTGGGTTGAAAATCCACCAAAGGGGTCAAAACCTATAATTAGGAACCAAAAGCATTCCCAAAAATAACTTTTCCATGCAAATGAATTTTTGAATGAAATTTTTTGTAACTTGTTTTTTTAAATTATTAAACTTTCCCCAATGTATACTTTAAGTTATAACTTTTTTTGATACATCATGTACATTATAACCCATTTGTATGTGATAACCTAATCTTAGAGTTCTGAAATTTTGAAGCAATTTTGAAACCTTCTTTGATTTTTTTAATTTCTAAAATTCCACATTTAAAAAAATATGAATGTTTTTAAAGTGTGGCTAATATGTTCTTATCATCTATATTTTTCAATGAAAATTCGTTTATTATATGAGTCCTTTGATAATCCTTTGTAAAATTGACTCCATTTGATGTAATAGGTGTACATTTTCAAATATTTTAAATTAAAACCAAAACTTAAAATTGGGTCAAATGAATTTTTATTGTAAGTTCCTTGACATTCATATGAGGGAAAAAAAACTAAAAGACTAACTTGTCATGATTACTATGGTTTTAAATGGTAATAATTGAATAAATATTTTGATTTTGATTGATTATGTCTAACATCTAATGCCTTTTTGGCTCCTAATTACGTGTTTTGACCCAAAGAATCCAAGAAAGGAAAAGACAAATCTAAAAGGGTGGAATGCTTGCAAAGCAGTAATGATTTTTGAAGAGGTTGCAGCCAAGGCAAAGAGGACTTAACAACACGAGCTTACTCCTTGACATGCCTTAAAACAAAGCTCTAACCAAATCAATATGGTGGAGGTGGGACCTAAACCTAAAAGGCACCTAGAGAAGGGGTGTTAACCAATGGGACTCAAATTGGAGAAAAAACCACTACTAACATTTATGTTCCAATAACATGTTTTGCCTGAAACTCTTCCCGATTGCCAACTAAAACCTGTTGCAAGTGCATCTTGCTTTCCTTATGCCCAATGACACCACCATGAGCGGGGAAAAGAAAACACCATTATGAAAACAACAAAAAAAGATGTGAAGCATTCACATCGGATGAGTCTCAAGCCAAATAGTCTATAGGAAGCCAAAAGGATATCTACACTTCATGTTTCAAGGCTAAAAAGATGTGTGCATACAAACAAGGTCAAGAAAGATCCAAATGGAAAGAGCTCAAAAGGTCCAAAGTTACAATCCAAGCCAATTTGTCATTTGTGAATCAAACTTTGCATGAAATATTGAATAATGCATTAAACAAAGGTTTTCACATATCATCCAATTTTCATCATCCATTTCTAAAATTTTAGATTTCCATCCATTGTATTCTTGGATTTTTCATCTTTTTCATTTTTTTCAAATATTTTAACATCTCAAATTTTCCATCTTTGTTAACCATCCACTATCTTGCCTTGTTCAAAACATTTGCAATCAATGACTCATCCATTTTTTTATCATATTTAACTTTTTCAAGTTTTTTTATATTTTCAACAAACATACCCACTAGTATGATTTGTCACTTTGAACATGTCTAACTTGCAAATCATTTCAATGATTTTCATATTTACCTTTTCAACTAGCTTTAATTTCCTCCATTGTTTAACATTCTCTACTCCATTAACCCACATTTCATTTTGTGGACTTATGACTGTTTCAAGATGGAAAATGAAGGATTACAAAACATTTAAAACATTTATGCAATCTTGGCCAGTGGGAAAGTTGGTATCCAAGGAAATTTATGGATTGGAAAAGGAACAAATGATAAATATTGATTGAAAATCTCACTCCTTCCTCTCAAATAATGTTGCTTCAATGTTACAATACCCCATCTTTTAAGTATGAGTAATGGTTGTTTTCCATATGAACTTTCAAATTTTTGATTTTAACCTATGAAAATAAAATTTTAAATGTCAAGTATTTATTGCAAGATAGTAATTTTTTGTAATTAGTTGTGTTGTTGGAACCCAATTCAATATGAACATGATTCCAATTTGTTTTTATTTGGGGGCTTTATGCTTCATGGTGTGACTTTGGAATCTCATCTTTTGTGTTTTGAGATTCTATAGCACATAGGAGAAATGATATTATGTTTTGTTATGTTTTGAATTTTGATTTTTAAACACCATATATAGGTCAACTTTCTTGAAACATAAAAAATTAATGTGCCTCTTTCATTTGTGTGATTTTGTTAATTTTGATAATGTTGGATGCCAATCTAATAGCCCATGACAAGGAACTAAAAAAGTGCATATTTTCTTTTTTTAAACCCAAGAAATGCTTCTTCTATTATTCATGTCATAATGGAATAGGTAATTATATGAACTCTCATTTCATTTTTTAGAAAATATTTTTTAATTACCACATCCCTTGATTAAAGAGGTAATTCCCTCGTTGAACTTTCACAAATCTAATAATAATAAATTATTGATGTAAAAACCTTGTGAATAAGTTTCTACTTTTGAAGTGAAAATTTCATCAAGCAATTTATGGGGCATTAATGACCAATGTTAAACAAATGTATAATTTGTTGGTTAGTATGTAACATGTTAAGTAGTGGTATTGAAGACTAAACTAGTCTAATATTGTACAAAACTTGGGCAAGTTTGGCACTAATTAAATCATTTTTTAAGTTTGTCAAAAAAATTGATCAAATATGCCAATTTTATTTATGTTCAAAATAAAAAAGGAATGCCCAACCATTGGTAGAATACACTTGAAATTTTCATTACCCAAATTCAAGCTTACACATTTCAAGTATAAACATTTAATAATGAGACATTACAAACACATAAACCAATAGCTTAGCTCTTATAATTTTTTTTGTCTTAAATTAATGATATTTCATATGTCGAAAGGATGAGGGTGGTAGTCTGAACACCTTGGCATGGGTATTATTTTTAGTTGTTTCTTGTGCTAATTTGTTGTAACCAAAGATGTTGTTGATAATGAAAAACCACCTTCATTAAATTTGATCATTGAATATATACACATGGCTTATAAGGAAAATGATTTGCAAAGTTACCAATGAAAAAGTAATGGTATTGTTTTCTACAAAGTGAAAATATTGAACCATGTATTGTGCCAACTACCTAGTACACATGTGATTGTCAACTAAAACCACTACCAATTTTTGAAATGATTTAAAATGATAATAGTTGAAAATATTGGTATATTATGGAATATATCTTAAATAAATGAATTACTTGGGAAAGAATCTTATTTCCACATTCCCTTGCACACAAAATAAAATATATGTGAAGTCATTTCTTTCATTTGACATTTTAAAATTTTAACATGATGTCAAAAACAATTGCCATGTTATGCAAGATGCATATATATTCCATGAAAAAAATGAATTAATGTTCATAATCGAACTTGAAATGATTGCAAAATGATTAGGTTCACTAATGGGTGAAAAGATATTATAGGGACCATTTTGGATTATCACAATCCATATTTTTCTAGGTCCCAAATTACAATATGGTATGCAACTCAAATGCAGGATGGTAATTATAAGAAAAGGATTTAAATAAGTGAAGATAACATTTTTATATTTCCAAATTTGAAGTTTTTAGGTCTCCTCATTAACTTTTAAACATTAAAATAAATAATTGAAATTGTTTATGAACACACTACTTATTTTTCTTATAGTTTCTTATGCCAAAATTTGACAACCCTCTATTATAGGGGGGACATTATACCTTCTTTCTAACCCTTGCAATGTTTTGTTCATGTTTTTCAACCTAAGTTGAAGATTCCTTTTACCTTGGGCAATTTTAGCAACTCCAACTTCCAACATACTATTGCCCAAGGGGATTGAATTTATAAAAATTGCCCAAAAATTCTCACAAAGATTGTTTTTTAGTGGATGGCCATCAAATGTGCATCTTGGACATTCATTTCTCCTAAGCATCCCAAGTTCCAATGTTGTAAATGTTTTTTCACAAGTTCTTCATTGGATACTTTCTATCTACCCTATAATTTTTACCATTAATGAAGTATGGTAGATTAATAGAATTCTCCAAAAACACAAAAGTTTGAAGGCTACCCATAACTAATAGAATTGCATTTTCAACAATGGGATTTTCCTATAAGTTATCAACTAATTAAAATTTCTTTATACCAAAAGATTTAGTTTAAGTCCCATACAATTCTACCAAGTTGAATCCTTAATTAAAATTCCAACATTTTATAATATTATTGGGCATTTATGTGATTATTGATCTCTTCTCACACTTGAGAATATTTTGATAAGATGTTAATTAAAGCTTAACACATTAAACATGAAAATTAATCAATAGCAAAATCATCAATTATGATAAGTACTACCCACCTACCCCCTTTCAACTATAAAATTGCAACTTTTGTTAATACCTTATTACCTTGATAAAAAGTTGAGAATCAAAATTAATTAATTATTTGATAAACATGTGTTGATGCTACTAAGATATTATAATAGTACATCATTTACCTAATTCGCTCCTTAATGCTTTAAGGTTTATGCCCTCCCTCATCCCTTTAGAAGTCTCTTTACATACATTATTTTCATCAAACCTTGTTGTAAATTGACTTGGCCAAGTTCCCTACTTAGAATGTCATTTAGAGCTTGTGATCGCAATCCACATGGCCTAAAAAGAATTTTTTAATGTACATATATTTTGCTTGCTAGGTTAACTTAAAATTACAAAGATTTAACCTTTTTTTTTTTTAAAGACTTCTAAAAATTAAAAGATACATATACATCAATTTCACTAGTTTGTTTGAAATTTGCACGAAATTTGTTATTTCATGGGAAATTTATGATTAGTAATTCATCATATAAACTCTACCCTTTTCAACAAGTTCAATTTCAAATTAAAAATTTCCCTTATTGAATCTAGAACTTTTCATCTCGAGCATACATTTTTATGAAACATGCCCATTGATTATATGCCCCATATAATACTCCAAATGTCATTCACACATTGGGTCATTTTGGAACCAAAATGTTATGCTCAAATCCTTCACCAATGCATAATTTCTTGCAAAAATGAGAAGAAAAAAAACTCAATTTCACCCATTTCAAAGGAAGAAATGAAAAGATGATGGACATCACCCACTTAGATGAATGGAATGGAAGGAAGGATTATTTTCTTAGAGCTAGAGTTCTAAATCGATTATGGACAACCTAAATTAGACTAAATAATTGGTGAAATCATGCAATCTATTGCAAATAGACTTAATTGCCTTGGTTATTCATGATAACTCAAGTTGATTACCATACGTAAGCATCCTCAGTGAGAATCAATATGCCCTCTTTTCATCCCATAGAAAATGACTATGAAATGTTCATTTAAGCAACAAAGGGTTATGAAATCATTGGGCCATTGAAAACCCCCAAGTGGTATTGACATGCCTTTTCCCACTTGTTACCTTGCACTCCATGCACCTTGCCAAGCTCCTTTCGTGTTGAATCCTTTAACTCCTAACTACCTACGCACCCCACAACACACTAAGTGAGTCCAAAAGTCCCAATTGCTTAAGATGGACTTAGATTCGCTACTTAGACTTGTTACACCTTGCTTTCAAGGCTAAGTATTAGTCTAACTTGGAGCAAGCCAAGGCCTAACTCTTGAAGCTAGTCTACATGGCCTTAAAGTCAAATAAGCCCCAGGTTGACTCAAGGGCCTTCCAAGCATAGTTATGACATTCTTGGTGCGAGAATGTTATGGAAGCCCAAAGAAGCAAGAATTTTAAAGAATTTTTAAAAAATTTATAGATCAACCAGTGTAATTTGGTAAACATTCGCGGGTAAA
>Ga0116227_10007866_pt1 | contig 20523 bp, 11 predicted proteins | sample S1TSphgellanicum_FD_89693 | JGI IMG/M metagenome (GOLD analysis project Ga0116227, IMG submission 89693) | Host-associated microbial communities from peat moss isolated from Minnesota, USA - S1T2_Fb - Sphagnum magellanicum MG | ecosystem: Host-associated > Plants > Peat moss > Unclassified...
GAGCTGAAGCTTGCTGAATGCCAATCAGTGGTGGACGAGGTTGGTGATCCACCATTGAAGTTCCTCAAGGCAACAAAGCGAGTGAAAATGGTTCCAAACACCACCCACAGGCTAGGGCAAGGTGGCGTTCCTGGCCTCAAAGTAGCATTTGTAAGTACCCTAAACCCTCTCCTCCATTTCTTTCCTGCAAAGACTCACATGCTTGTGAGTTTTTGTCCAGTCAAACTGGATTGTTTGTGATACCTTTGCGATGCGATACCTTTGTGATACCTTTGCGATGCGAATTGCATCGCAAAGACAAGTATATGGAGTTTTGGCCTTTTGGGTTGCGATAGTAGATACGATGCGATTTGTTTCACAAGCTATTTCGCAAGTGTCAGTATGCGAAGGTCTACGCTTTGCAAAAGTGGTCGGAGACTTGAATAGATTCTTTATGCGTTTTTTTTACCTATTGTATTATGGGGACAGTTTAAGAGGTACAAGAGGAAGATCACAGCTGCAGAAATGAATATGGGCCAAGAGCATGGCAAGGAGCATCTTTTTCAACATGTTGATGCACTATTGGTGAATGGGTTTGGTTGGGATTCCATTTTTGTTTATGTTGAAATTATTTTCATTTGAATCAATATTTTCATTTATGGTGTTGACTAAGCTTTGCATGTTGAAATGCAGGCATCTGAGGGTGAGAGTGAGAGCTCTAAGGGCAGCAGTGATGAGGAGGAGAGAGCAGGTAGCACTGCTCCCAGTGTGCTACCTGCTCCCAGTGCTACCACTAGCAGTGGACCCAGTTCATTTACTAGTCGAAATGAAGGTTGTGCAAGGGGCAAAGATAAAAAGATTAATAGGGAGGAGGAGGAGGGGCAGGGGGATGATGAAGAGAGGGAGGAGGATGAGCAGCCTCCCCCTCCACAGAGAACACTAGGAAGAAAGATTCAAGGAAGAAATCCAAGAGGGGAAGGAAGTCTAGATAGACAGCTAGAGTGTTAGATACCCAAGGGTTGCAAACCCTTTTACATTGTAAAATTTGAAATTTTGATATAGATTTTTTTTTTGTGGCCCAAAGTGACCCAAATAAACCCTGCTTCCAAAATAAGAATAAAGTGCCATGCTCTTACGATACACAGTGCATCTCAAAATTATTTGCGAGTCATAATTCTTTGCAACACTGCAAAAGCCAAAAGACCAATAATACCATGTCACAGACATCGCTACATTCTTGGGGGTAAAATCATTCCAGAACACGTTTGCGAAATCTATGATTTCGCAAACTTTTAGCGGCATTTTGAGAATCCCAAAAAGTTTGCGTGAGATCTTAAAAGCCTATCGATTTCCGATATAAGATCTAACGCAAACTTGTTGGGATTCTCAAAATGCCGTTAAGGGTTTGCGATAGACCTTATTACGGAAACCGATAGACTTTTGAATCGATTCGCTAAGTCGTTGTGGCGATGGGTTTGTTGCAAATAATTTCCGATGTAATGTTAATCGCAAACGGTATATAGAAGCAGTTATAATCGTAAAAGTTTTATGATTGTATCAAGTTCAGGAGTTGTGAAGGACTTGCAATTGTACGGGTGCGAATGTTATGGTATCGCAAAGGCTTAACAATTTGCAAGGAGTTATGGTTCGCAAATGCAGGTTTTTGGAAACTTCTTTCTTTGTTGTTTGCGATGATATGTGGATCACAAAATAGCCCCCTGTTGTTGTAGTGGCAGAATGCAAAGGAAAAAACATTTAAGGCTAAATAAAAAGATGAAATGAATAGGCAAATGCATGCCATCCATTTGTTCCCAAGCCCGCACAAAACCTTAAGCATGCATGATGTGAATCAAAAATGATGTTAGAATGTGGGAAAATGAATAATCATGCAATCCATTTCAAATGTTATATTGAAATTAATTTATTCCCCTTTCTGCAAACTACATGAAAGGGTGGACACATGCCACCATATGCAAGGGAAAAAATTCACATGCCAACTTCAATTGGTCTTAGAAAGGGAATAGACCAAAACTATTGGCACTTATCACCTCCAATAATAACAATATGATGGGAATCAAACAATGATAATAGGTGCAACAAGTGCCCAATTCCCCAAATAGGTCACCAATGCAATGAACTTTGCGGAAACACTACTACAAAATGTGGGTGCAATTCACTAGTCCCCATTCATTAAACTAGTGAATTCATTACTTTCCAATTAATCCCCATTTATTAAAACAAGTGAATTCACTCAAATCTAGTGGAATCACCTGGCATACATGGACACCTTTTGTTGTAGTGAAACGAGCCCAATCCCCCCATGAGAAATGGGGAGAAAAGCATGTTGACACACCAAGGGGGCCTCTAAGCAATCCATAAAACTCATCATAAACTTAGCATTTCACGATTTAGAAATGGAAACTGTGTAACATTAGTTCATTCATAATTTGTATGTATCATGCATTGATATTGTGCATTGAAAACACATTTAACACAGATTTATTGGAAAATGAAAAATTCGTGTGACATTCATTCATTCATAGGTTTGTACTTTATTCGTCAACACATTTATCTATGTGTCAAACGTGTTTTCGATGTATGATATTCATGTGTAAAATGTATGAACCTATGAATGAACAAACTTCACACAATTTTCATTATTAATTCATCACATGTTAAATTTGTGATGGGCCTATGCCTAAAAATCTTCCAAAAATAAAACAAATAGGAAGGTCTATAAGTGAAACATTGAAAAAAAGGATCCCAAAAGCTATTTGGAAATGCATTCACATGGGGAACATCCTCATCAACACATTTTGCAAAAATAAATAAATAAAATCAACAAATCCTAACATGATGCCCAAAACCTTAAAACAATTTGAAAGGCAACAAAAATCAACAAGATGATAAAAACTAGAAGGAAAAACATAAGGTGACCAAGCCATGCACTTATAAGGTTAGCTTCTTGAAAACTTTCTTAACTAGAAGAGTTGACTATGAATTAACTAAAATTTAACTGATAGTTAATTGGGATTTAACTCAAAGTTAATTGGGAATTAATTGGGAATTAACTATGACTTAATTAAGAATTAATTGGGAGTTAATTAGGAGTTAACTCATACTTAATTATAATTTAATTTGGATTTAACTCGGACTTAACTGAAAATTAATTAAGAGTGAATTTAAAATTAGTTAAGAATTAATTAGAAATGAACTATAACTTAACTAGAAGTTAACTGAAAGTGAACTAACATAAAACTAAGAGTTAAGTACAAGTTCACTACAAATCATGAATGAACATTCAAATGAATGAACCCCATGGCATTGCCATCCGTGACACTAGGTACCTCCTACATATTTACCTACCTAAAGGTGAATAGGTTAGGTAGGTAAATATTCCTATTTTATTTTCAATTTAACTTTTGAAGTCAAACCTCTTTGATTAACTCATCCCAAATGAGATTTTAAAAAAATGTTTTTAGCGTTTTTCCAATGTTTGTAATTTTTTTTCATGTTTTTTATTTGAGTGCACCTATTTATATTCAAGTTACAAAATTGAAATGGAAGACAAAGCATATGCATGGCATAAAATTTCTAATCACAACCTAATGGCCACCTAATCACAAGTATTACATGCAATTACCTACTAGCATCTATGACCTACTATTTACAAACAACTACCTACCTACCTACCTACCTCCATTACCTACCTAATTGACTATTTGTTGAGTTTGTACAATAACCAATGTAACTTAATATACCTTTAATATAATTGTTAAAGGAAAATTGTAATTCCTATTACCCTATTACACAATGCCATATTGCATTTTTCATGACTAGCACATTTTGCGATTATGTCTTCATTTAATCATGTAATCATATCTTCTTAATCATATTACCTTTAGTCATATTTGCAACTACATTGTGATTGCATTATGATTACATGATTCATGTACCTAGGTTAGTAACTTACCCATGTATTAGCTACTAACTACCTATTAGTTACTTAGGCACCTATGAAGCAAGTATTTACTAGGTACTACCTATTCTTTCTTATCTAGGTAGTTGTTATGTAGGTACTTACTATCTACGTAGTTATTGCACATAAGTACAAAGTAGTAGGTACTTATTTTAAGAATGTACCTACTACTTACATAACTATTATGTAGTTAATTGGTCATAGGTACGTAACAAGTAGCCAATACATATTTACTACCTAGGTAGTTATGTAACTATTAGGTTGTAGGTACATACTTTAGATACATACTAGCTATTACCTACCTTGTTACATACTAAGTAGGTAGGTATATATAGGTAATTACCTATTAATTCCTATCTATGTAGTTATTAGGTATGTACCTATTCCTTATTAAATAGGTACCTATTAATATGTACCTACCTTACTAGGTACTTAACTATTAATAGGTGCCTACGCAATTACTAACTAACTATTAGTACATACCTAAGTATGTACCAAGGGCATGTAGTTAAGTTTTTAACATAACATATTTTAGGTTTACCTAGCCTAGGCTAGTAGGCTAAAAGAATTTTATTTTTTTCAATGTATTTCAAAATTGTGGTCACAAAAGTCATAGTTGTAAAAAATGTTGTCCTTCATGATTATTTACTTGCAAAATACATCTAAAATACAACATGTCTTATTTGACTACATAGTCATGTAGCCATGAATGTCATAAATGACTAGCAAGCCAATCATGGATGTAGTCATGGATTGGGAATTTTGGTGTTGTGATAATTATTGTAGTGATTAAGTAAGTAAACATTGACCCAAGTAAGGTAAAGTGGACTTGCCTACCTACTAGTAGTTGTAGAAGGGATTAATGTAATAATTTAAGAGGATAAGGGTCGGAAGCAAAAAAATAGGATTTGGCTTAAGGTAAATTCCATTTATTGTGATAAGGGGGAGCTATCTACTTAAAGTAAACAAGGGGGGAGAAGGTAAAGTTTTTTGTATTTAGTAGAGTAGTCGAGAAGAAAGGACTACTCAAATTGCCCATGAAACATTTGTATTTGGTTTTTATTTTAAGTTTTTATTTTTTTCTTTTGAGTACGAAAGTTGTCATTGACTCTTGTACTATACCTTGCTAGTTGTGTTTTGCATTTTTCGATTTTTTTCATTTTTTGTTAATTACTAGTGCAATAATCATGTTTGGTGTATTTCTTGTTTGTTTCCTTTAATTTCTAAGTTAACTAAGTTTCATGCATTAATGTAATAATGGAACAATGTCTTACAATGTTCATATGAACTATTGTAAAACAAAATCAACCTTATAGCAATTATTTTTCATGCAAATCATCCCCCATAGAACTGTAATAACTTTAGAATTCTACAAGTCTTGAAAAAGGGGATTTTTCCAATAACCTTAATAGACCTTTAACGTTATACCCTTAAACATATTCCCAAGATTTTAATAATATTCCAAATATAACCATAATAAAACCTTTATACACCATTGGATATATATTATGTTTCTAGATATACTTTAATGTATTCTTAATGTACCTTAATGTACACCCAGGGGCTACGTCCATGTCATAGTTATCTAGGTTCACATCATAATGGCAACCAAATCATGGTAATATACTATTGAAACTATATTGCAATTGTTGGAACATACAAGGTTATTTTTGGATGAAAAATTCATAAGACTATCTATATTTGAAGGACATATAACCTAATAGTTGTAGCATAATCAAAAAGTGGTTACAATTGAAAAATAATTATAAAGTTCAAATCTAATTGCAAAAATGATTACAAATAGTTGCATGTAATCACAAACTAATGGGTTACAAAATACAAAATTTCTTTTAATGTGAGATGTTAAATATCCACTTCCTTTTTCCCAAGTATGAGATTATGGAAAAAAACAACAAATAGCAAAGACATTAAGAACTATTGTTGTCGCAACCCTTGCTTTAGGCTTGCGACCAAGGTAAAGGCTTGCAAAGGTGTGAGCCAAGAGTGAGCTTGGGAATCACATTTCATACTCCCGAAAGTGCAAGAGAGTGTGAGGGAATGAACCCCACACTCCTAAATGAACTCCCACTTTGGGAGTTGGAGTCCAAATGGACTCCCAAATTTTCAGAAAGCAATTTCAAGGGTCAAAATTCATTGCATTGAGAAGTTTTTTATATCATTGGAAAGCTCTTGGAACTTAGATGTCTAAAATGGGCTTGCATGACCCATTTGGGCACTTAAAGCACAAGTTATGGCCAAAAGAAATGTCAGGAGTCAAATTGACAATTTGACTCCCGACCACTAAAAGTCTAGAATCGTCCTGATTTCCTTATGTGTAGGTGGCGTGCCACATATCATTGGAAAGCTCTCAACGAGGGTTACAACTTTGTTTTACACCTCACCTCAATTGGAGGTCTACACACAAAGTTACGGGCCCACAAAGTTGTGGAAGTCCCAACTTTGAGAATTTCGGGACTCCCATTTGGGAGTCCCAAGACAAAATGACATTTGGGTGCTAGTCCCATGGCCAGGCACATAGTATATTATAAGGGGGAAGGTGGTGGCTTCCCCCAAGTTCGGGTTGAGATGAGTTTTGTGAGTTTATGTTTACCCGTGATTCGTCCGTGCACCCTTTGCACCATAATCAAAATAGTTACATAAAGACAAGCACATGAAATGAAACAAAAAGAGAACAAATTACACAATAATTTGCAAGAGATAACAATGAAAGACATACCTTAAAGGCTTGATGACAAACTCTTGAAGGAGATGTAAAATTAGATGTCAATGACAACATGCAAATCACAATGGTGGTGTAAGGCAAACACACCATGTGTAGATGCCCAATTTCTTAATTTTTTTAGGGGTAGAAATACACGAGATGCCATTGTTTGGTGCAGATAGGGTAAGCTGATGTTATGTTGATGATGTTAAGGCTTTTAATTGTACAATTTGAACAACTTATTAAAATTCATATTTAATTAAATGTGTCATTATCATATGAATGATTTTGGAAAATGAGACTTGTGCAACAAAGACATCAACACATTGAATGTTTTATTTTCCACAAATAGTTCAATGATAATGATTCATAATCTATCATGACCTTAATTTGGGAGTGCGATGATCAATTGCTAAATGGGAAAAGAAATTTCCTTCCAAAGATGAATCAAAGTTGAATGTTTTTTCCTACATAATTGGGCCAAGCATAGATTCAAGGCATGATGTGAATATGATGAAGTGAAACTTACTTCCAAACAAGGTGTGAAGTGTGTGAGAGTCATGGGGAAGCACTCCTAGCACTCCCAAGCTAAATTTTCACTTTGGGATTTGAGGTTCTTCAATAATCCTAAATGTTTAAAAGAGGATTTGGGGATCAAAGTTGTCAAAATTGAATAATCTTGAGCTTGTTAGAAAGGTTTCAACATGCAATGCAATGTGGTCAATTCTCTACTAATTGGATAGGAGTAATGGCCATAGATTGGAAATTCATGAAAAAAAGTCTCAAATGTTTCCAAATGTCTTCAAAGTGACCCCACATATATAATGAAAAGTAGAAGAATAAATTATGTCTACATAGGAATACTATTTTTTCAATGGAAAGATCTTTCAAAAGGTTATAAGAAAATGTCCCATTTGGTTGCATTTTGAGGGAGTTATTGATGTTTGAAATTTTAGAACATCATTTGTTTCAAAATCAAAGCTAAGTATCATAAATCTTGAAAATTTTGCCACTCTAATTCAAGTTTCATTGCAACCTACAAAACATATCATGAAGAAAATCATTTATCCTCCAAGTTTGGTCATGATGAATTTAATTTGTGTAAGTTTACCAATGTCCATTTTTGCTAAGACTTCCCAAGACAAGACACCAACTTCCAAGATGCTTCAAATTTGGGTGTCCTTAATAAAATTTAGGTTCAAATATGAATTATAATTGGTTTGGGGAATGTTCCATCCAAGTTCAAAAAATAACATGTGACTAGGGCACCATGGATGATGTTAGGGAACAACAATGGCATTAGGAGGGACACTAAAGGATGCTAGAAAAACTTTTTTTAATTATTTTCTTAGGTGCTAGAAAGGACAACAAACGTCAGATGATGTTAAGGTAATGAGAAGTGCATTAGGGCATGTCAAGGGACACTAGGGGGTGCTAAGAAACACAATGGGGAATGTAAAAAAATTTTAAAAAATTAAAGCATCTAGGGACAATGGGGGTGCCAAAAAATACATTGAGGGACAATTACAATGCCAAGAAGGATGTTAGGGGACAACATGGGCACGAACAAACACATTGAAAACCATTTAAAAAGACAAAAAAACATTGGCATTGAAAAGGATGTTGAATGACATTGTGAAGGACACCATGTACATAAAAATAAAATAAAATCTAAACCTTTGCCCATACATAAAAATAACTATAGGTTTAAAAAGGCATTTACAAAATTACCACTACAAGGGACACCAAGAAGGTTCTAGGGATGTCCCTAGATCAAGGACATCCTTTCTCACAACCTTGTTAATGTGAATACATGATAAGTTCATGTCCCAATTGTGGCTTCAACTACATTAGCCACCTTCTTTGTTTAGTTTGTTTAATTGATGTGACCAAGACGTGTTTGTGAAGAGTGTCATTTTGTCTTAATCTTATTTTGAAGCTCCCACATGAACCTTTTGTCCTAGTGCAAGGAGTTAAGGATCACATTTAAGGTTCAAAAGTTTTCTATAACACATTACATTAGAAACCTCAATATGATGCATTATGAAATACTCTTTAACCTTTGGGTATGCATTACAAACACTAGTATGGAAACTTGGATTTAAGGATAAATTCATTTTCATAACCTTAAATTGGATGCACAACCAACTCTTGATAAGGACAACAAAATGTCTTTATTGAAATGAAGGAAATTATATGTTCCAAGTGGAATTAAATTAAGTAGGAGACAAAAACTCAATGTGATAGCAAGAAAATGAAAATGTGCTTACACATGAAGTGGAAGTGTGCAAGTCAAAGCAAGCATTCCCAAATGCATCTTCATTCTTGGAATCTCATGATGTTTCACACATTTAGAGCAATGTTTGGGGGATGAAACCTTGTCCAAATTGGACCCTCTTTAAACTATTAGAAAGGCTTTGTAAAATTAAATTACTTTTGTGAGCTCACATTGCAAAAACAAGGATCTACATAAGAGTTATGGCCATTTAAAGGTTTTGGGAATCAATTTGACAATTGACTCCCAATCATTTATTTGACCTTTTGAACCATCAAATCATTTCTAATTGAAAAGTCCAATAGGTTATTTGAAATATATTTTCAAGGCATACAACTTTGCCCTTGCAAGCTTCTAACTTGGAATCATACGAAGAACTTGCAAAATAATGGGATTCATAATTTAACAATTTTGAAGCCACTTGGGAGTTTTAGGAATTTTTATCATTTCAATGTAATCTTTGTCACCATAAATAAAAAATATATTGTGATTCATATTAATTATTTCTCCCTTGTTAGCAGGGACCCCCAAAGTTCTTTTTTATTAAAGTATTGTAGTTTGATTAACTAATCACAAAAAAATTAATCAAAATTTGGACAATCCCAAAATATATATGTTGTAATTTTCTCACTTGTGCTACTTATATAAGTTACAATAATAGAACTTAGGAAAATGGATATGGGATCAAATGAGCAAATTATTATAGTTATTTTATGTTTTTGGACATGCAAGGAACATCTTTGACTAGACATGTTAGCAATTACTTTGACTAGTTGAAATCAAACTCTTTCCCATATCCTACACCCACCCCTAACCCATGGGAGGTGCATTGTTGATGATTCAATATGATGGCTTGTGAAAATTAAAAATAATATGGCAAGGGTAGCATTGATTAAACCTATTAGTGAGGAATCTTATGATGACCATGGGACTCAAATTGAATGGGATCCTAGGATAATAAAAAATGACCACGAGAAGTTCTCTCACTAACATGCAAATGATGATGGTACAAAAATGCATGTACAAGCTTTTTTTGACGGTGGACAACTAACACTAGCTTTTGATGTGCATGAATCCTAATTTCACTAAGTTTACTAGTGTTGTGAAGGTTGTGATGCCAAAAGGGATTGGGTTCAAGTTAATTAAACTTTAGGGTATTTGATGGCACTCATAATTGCAAGGTTGTGGATGCATGATTTTTAAAAATGGAAGATCACATCCACATTATGAAGTTGATTGAGATATTGCAATGGAGTTGACATAGACCTATTTGAAACATTTATGCCCAAACTTGGTGAAAGCAATTGTGCCATGAGGTGGCCAAAGGATGTATGGATATTCAGGGGAGGAGTTCAAAGCTTGAATGGAAGACTAGTTCATCTTGAACAATTTTGATTACACATGTCAAGGTGTAAGGTTTGGACCTTGTGTTAAATAGTTCAAATGATGACATGCACCAATATGTCAAGGCATTCAATGTGATAATGCTAAAATAACAAGGATGTATGAATTCAATAAAAAATGCCTTTTTGTGAAAGGACTCCCAACTTGGGTTAAGTGCAAGATGTAGGAGAATTGGCAAGTCTTCAAGTCCCAATTATGGTTCCAACCATTTTTATTTTTTATGTGTATAGTTGATGTTATTAAAAGATGTTTTTTTTAAAGGAACACCTTGTCCTAATCTCATCTCATAAATCCCACACAACATTTTTGTCCAAATGCAAGGAGCTAGGTAGTGCAACTAAAATTCAAAAGTCTTCTACAACATTGTGTATTGGATAGTTCACTTTGATACCTTATGGTTAACCTTAGGGGCATGAAGGGTTTTTTTAATATTTTTTTAGATTATTAAATATTGTTTTTATGTGCATGATACAAGGTAAAAATGGATACACCTGCTTTTTGTGTCTTTACCATGCTTCCACCCATGAATGGTTAACCACGTTTTGCACCAAAAGATATAAGAATGCAAAGGCATGGAACCCCAACATCTTTCCATAAATTGAATGATTGTTTTATGAATTTCTTTTAGTTGGACCAATTCTTGGCAAAATGAGTCAAACAATGCCAATTGAGATACAAGTTTGTTATTATGCAAGTTTGATAAATGAAAAATTAATAAATTTGTAAAAAAATTGGATTTTAGTGATAAAGCTTTGACCTTTCCAAATCCTTGGTTTTTAGAATTCCAAAATTGTCCTAAGTTTACATTACAAAGTTTGCACAAGGAGTGGACAACGTAATTATTCAATCAACATTACTTGCAATTCATAATTCTCAATGTTCAAGACATGTAGAACATGGATGAAACCATATTTTTATTGTATGGCTTATGATATATAAAACCACTATTGCATGCACCAAATTGAAGGTCAAAGAAGCAAAAAAATACACATTATTTGGACTAACAATTTAGAAGTAGTTATCATTGAATGTATTCTCAAATCATGTGTTTAAAAAAAAAGATTATTTGGGTTTTTATTATTGTTAAAAAAAGTGAATACTATTGTGCAAATGTCAAAACTTGGATGGTCAAATTCTTCTTTTGTGAATGCTTTCAAAACTTGGAAAACTTGGTGCATTGGAAAATTGAATTATACATTTATATTTTGTTCAACAACCTTCATATACATTAGATAACCACTAGTTTACCAATGTCAAGCTTATTATGTTACTACTATTCACATAACTTTGAAGGCATAATAAACATGTATGTAAGATCAATTGGTTTTTAAAAAAAGGGTTATTGGATGCATCTAACAAATATGATTACCATGAAATGATGTAAGTTTCCATGGTTATACATTTCAATAACTAAAATAACCAAAATTTTTACATACAATGGACATTTTGATGAACCTAGCATGGTGGGTACATTTTCAATGGTGTAAATATTATTGAAATAAATAATTGACAAAAAGTAGAAAAACATGCTTGAGGAGCTTGAAAAACCTTATGATTGGATAGTCATTGTTAATATATTAAGACCAATTAAAGAACTAAATAGATTACATGCTTGAATAAGTAATAAATGCAAGATTATTATTGCTATTTAAGAAAAAATGACCAAAATGAGAATAAATTGTGAGAGGATATGACAAAAATGATAAATTAGCTTGTCTATCACAAACTCTCCACTTGCTTGATTTCGAAAAGTCAAAACATGTAGTCATTCACAAGAAGTTTTTGTTTCAACATGCCATTTGCATTGAATGTTGGACAAGCATTTCCTAACCACCCATCATTAATAGAATCCACCAAAACACATTACATATTGAAAATATTAATCTTAATGTCATGTTACACATTCAATTCCAAGTAAAAAAATAAAATTGGGAGGGTGTTGATTATTTGTTATAATTTAGTATAAGTTTTATAACATTCCATTGAGATATTAATTTATTTATTTTTAGTTTTCCAAATCACTGCATTATGATTTACATGATGTTAAATCCATGTTATCCTTAACCTTACACTTATAAACCCTATAGTTGCATTAACACTTGAATATCACCTTTTTGCTTACATTTAATACTTATTTTGTCGACACAAAATCGATTTTCACATTGTTACACAAACTTGAACTAACACATGTGAACTCATTTGAATTTTATTTAATTAATGATATCTAGATATAAATGTAATATATATTTTTAAAACAAATGTAACCATTGCTTAGTTTAACATGTGTTAGGGTAAAAAAATTAAACTAATGTTAAAATGTTTAATATGTTTATGAAACGATGTTTTTAATAGTTTCAAGGATCTTTTGAAATAATAATTTGAAATGAAATTAATATGAGAAAATATTACTCAAAAAAATCTTTAAATAGTGTTAAAAAATATTTGAATATTAAAAAAACCCTATCCAAATATTTGAAAATGTCACAATCATGAACAATAATTGAAATGATCTTTACATAATGATAAAGTGTGACTTGTTTTTTTGTCATGTGGGAAGTTTTTGGTCACTATGAAAATTATAGCAACTATTTTTCAATGTCCACATACTTGGCAATGCCTTAATGTTGGTTGAGTGTTAGAATCCAAATTGGAGGATACTTAATGATTCACATTTTTCAAACATAGGTGCTTATGCTAATCAATTTTCCTCATCATTCAACAACATGGACACCATGTGAATTTGGTGCATGTCACACATTATTTTGTCATTGTTGGTTTACAAAAACCAGAGTAAATCCAAGTTAGATGTTGGGTAAGCTTTGGTTAATGTACTATTGAGAAGTTATTATTTGGCTATACAACCACTTCACCATTTACAATTTTGGACAAGTTGAAGCTAACTATAAATGCAATTTGAAATTAATAAGCTTGGATAAAAAATCATATTTTTTCAATTTACTTGTAGTTTTTAATTTGAACACTAAGAGATGGCATTTTAATCAAATGGAACCTTGTTATGATGGATATATGTTTCATTGTTCAAACAACCAAATAGGTAGTTAAGTTAATAATCGCTCATGAATAGTACACATGGTGAAATATAAATATATATTTCATTTTTGTTGAATTGATATAGAGTTTAGAATTTAATGTTTTTCCTTTGGGGGTTTTTGCTTAATTTGTTCATTTTCATTAATTAGTTTGGTTTCAAGATCATTCTACATATATATAGGTATTGACCTCATTGTTTCATGCCTTATGTTATCTAAAAAATAATTCAACTTATCTTTTTAATAAAGTAATTTGAATGATACTGTGTTTTTATATAATACATTCATTCACAAAGTAAGAAATTTATTTATAATTTCAAAATTTTAAATAAAAAATAACCATACATAGTTTTTGGATGTTCAACATTGATATTTGTTCTATTTCAAAAAGTGTTCTTGTATCTTTTAAGCAAATTATGAGTTACTTTAAAGTAGGTCACCAAATTTACTTTTAGCAAACAAATTTTCAAGACCTTGAATTGATGTTTTGGGTCTAAAATATTATTACCAAGTTGTGTTTTCATGGACATTTTGACATTCTTAAAAGTATTAAGAGGATTTCAACTCCAAGTTAATAACCAAAAGAAAGAAAGACCCAAAGTTGGTGAGAAATACAATAATTTGGTTGCCTAACTTTGACATATTTTGTGTTGATTATTTTTTCAAATCTTATAAGAAAGCAAAATGGGTATAACTTTGCAAAAGATATGTGTACCAACCAAAATACAATTTTAATGGAAATGATCCATCATATGTGCTACTTTTGCAAAGTAACTTTGGCACTTTGTTGTGGGCATGAATGCCCATAGAATTAGTTTACATTTGAATTATGCAAATGTGATTTAAAGTAAATATTTAAAGGTTCAAAATTCCTTATGGTCTTTCTTTCCCTGATGGTTGAATAAATTTTTTTGGTGAGACAATTCTAGAAATAGTGTGAAACTTTTTGTTTTTCCTTGTTTTTAACATAAAAAAACTCCCCCTATTTCACTCATAAGGAGGAGGAAATGCATGTTACAAAACAATAATGATTCTTTTCAAATATGAATATATCTACATCATCATTGTAAACCAAGTTTAGAGAACCAATGCTCTAATCGAAACTAGTAAAAAGAATATTCTCAAATCCATAGTTTTATTGCATTCTATGGTGTGCAAGTGTTGGGAAAGACAAATCTAAAAAAAAACATTCAAGAGATTGAGAATATGCTAACAAAAGAAAAAAATAGGTTCAAGTTCAAAGTGATATAAACAAACAAATTGAAAATCCAATTATTGGGTAGCAAAATTATTGCAACCTAATTTTCTAATCTTTATTGATATGAAACGAGTTGCAAGAAAGAAAGAAAAAGAAATGAGTTCCACTTCTTGATTGTGATTTTTTACATTGAGAAAATAGATTATCATTTCAAAATGCCATTTTTTCAAATTTAGCCTTTACTAAACATGACATATCTTGTTATATAAGATCAAAGAACTTCAAAAAAGTCCTCATAACTCTTAATTTTGCTATTGTTTAGGTGAACATAGAATTTGCTTAATGCAAACCTATCAAATGCTATTGCACTTAACAATAAGGAGGAAATGAAAGTTAAAAAAATGAAAAATATTGAGAGGTCCTCCACATCTTATCAAAATTCAACCTAATCCTTAATTCCAACACCAAAAATCAATAACACTATTAATCAACTACCAACAAGAAGAGTAACAAACAACCCATTGCATAATGACTTTGCTAAGCTTTATAGCAAGTTCAAAGTTCAAACTAGAAACCTCCATCCCTATACATAAACACTCATATAGAGGCATGCAATTTTATGGCACATGGTTGTACATGAGATGCACACCTAATATTTTAAGTGTCATTCATACATTAGAGATATTTTTAAAATGAAAGAAACACAATATCCATATCCTCTCTTTGGTCATTCAAGGGGTGAAATTAAAAAAAAAATAGTAAAAATATACATTGCCTTTAAATGAGGAGTGAAAATTAAGTGAAACTTAGAGTACATTGAATTTTGTGATAATTTGAGTTTCACATTCTCTTCCTTTTTGTCTCCCCTAAATAAATACTTTCAGCATTTTTATGCTTATTGGTATGATAATTATTTCAAATCTTATGCATAAAACAATATGATATTAAATTTCATCCCTATTCTGATAATTTTCATTTTTGTTTTCCAAGTAACAAGATTTGAAGTTGAAATAAAGGAGGGTCCACAAAGAGGGTTAGTTTGTTCACAAAGGAATTTGCAAACAAAACCCTCTCTCTTTTGAAAGGGGAGAACTACCTCTTCTTCCTTGCAAGGGATCCACAAAGGAAGTGTAACTGAAGTTGAGCAAATTCTTGTTATAGTAAACTTGGCGTTAACCATGCCTAAATTGCAGAGACAGCCAAGCCCAAAACCCCTCAAATCCCCATTAAAAAAAACAATTACAACAACAACCACAATAATAATATTGCACCACCACTCAATTCCAATTCTTTACAATAATAATAAAAAATAAAAATAAAAATCATATTCCACCAACACCCAATTCCAATTCTTTATAATCAAATTACACCACCACCCAAATTCCAATTGTTTACAATAATAATAATAATAATAATAATAATAATACGATTATAGTAATATTTATGCCACCACCCAATTCCGATTCGTCACCACCCCATCCACCGCCCAACAATGTGGTACCACCTATTTCAAGCTGGTAGGTACCTTCTTCCCCTCTATCCTCCCCTCTCCCTCTCCCTTCTTACTATATTCCCTCTCTCTTGGCTCCCAGGAATTTCTCTCAATTTGGCCCCTACAATTCTCATAATGGCCGGCCATGGATGCGGCGCAACGTTCTGCCACTTCCCCCAAATTAACCACCCTCATTATCAATTAACCATCATACTCTACTAGAGGTTGATCTAGCCTATTCATTGTTTTTTCTCATTGTTTGCCCTTGGTTGGCCCAATGTAACTTAAAAAGATGGACAATGCCCATTGCCCGGTCAATCCCGGGTCAATCTACCTCCAATGACCCAAAAAGGCTGTTGGGGAACTGGATCGGATGAGGATCTTCATCCACCATGGATGGGATGTAACTCCCAATGTGGTTGATTAATTAACCCCAGATGTTAAGCATCTCTTATGAAATTGGTGGGTACTAACTATTCACCAAGATGGAGATTTGTAGTATTCCCAGGACATGAAACCACCTTACCCCCTTTATGAAGTTTGGGGGTTCAATTTACCTTCATGTAGGTATAGAGCCTAGTTGCAGCCCAAAAGTAAGATAATGAAGAAGAAAAGCAAGCTCTGTGTGTGTGTGTGTGTGTCCATTCCCATGTCTCTCAAACTGCATTGGTTGTCAAGGCAGAAGAAGATTTGTTGGGGCTCTTCCCTGCAATGAATTCACACCTATTGTTCATTTGTACATAGAACTGGATACTCCTCCCTACCGCCCTCTCTCCCTCTCTCCCTCCCTCCCTCCCTCCCTCCCTCTTTGTATTATCTTGAGATCATCACCATAAGTCCAGTTAACATTCATTCCGAAGCAGTAACAATATTTGAACTTATCATCGGGTCTTTTGAAAATGTGAATCAAGTAGTCAAAGAAATTGCAGCTGTGATGATGAGTCCATGGCTGCTGGGCCACGCCCCTTCTTCTTAGTGTCTGTCTAGTGTGCTCTTCGACTATCTATCTATCTAGCTGCCACTCTAGTACAGTACTGTAATAATACCTTGGCCATTTCAACACATGGTCCGTCCAATAATTAATAAATTAATTAATTTTGAAAAATTCATTTCAATAAATGAAATATTCCTAAGTATTCAGGATTGTCATTCACAATCGTTTTTTTTTGATTTGGAAGAAATAAAATTTGAAAATTTCAACATTTCTGTAAATGATATAAGTAGTGTCGAATTGGCCAAAGTACTAGTGTATGCTGAAGGAAACCAACCAAGGTAAACCACCGAATTAAAAAGCCTATCATCTTATACAAAACAACTAGGCTGCTGACCAAGCAAAACTTGTTAGGAAGTATCATTGGTTCTATGAGTCATGACACAAGAAGAAGTATTTTAGTAAAACCCGCTAAATAAAAATCAAGGGATGAGAACTCATCCATCAAAAAGTAAGTACAAGGCAAATGAGAACACAAGGAGACACAACCCAAAAAAAAAAAAACAAAAGCCAACAATCAACAAAAATCAGGAAAAGATCATTGTGGATCAAAACTAGCTTAACACATGGGGGTTAAGAAAAGGTGTAGAGTCCATGAGTGTGCACACCACCGCCCTCACAACAAACATGTAATCAACCCCGAGGTATAAGTGCCAAAACCTAATGCTCACCTTGTTTGTTAGTGCAAGGACAAGGTTGCAAGGTTGAAATTGTATACATAATTGTTAGAGTTTGTGAAACCCAATTAAAATCTATCTATATGAATATGAAGGAAGGTAGTTTGTTTTGTTTGTGACGTTGAGCTCTCTCCCAAATCACAGCTCCTCTTACCCATGCTTGTGGTATATTGTTAGAAAGCTGTTGATGAGTAGGGATGGATGGAGTTGGTTTCATAATGTTTTGACCTCCGTGGAGACGTTATTAAATATTGAACAAATTTTTCACTGAATATATATGTAAATCAAAGTTAACCATGAGATTGTTCAAAGTTAACCATTACATGCTCTTGATATTGTTGAAAAGCCTTTACTGAGTAAGGTTTGATGAAGGTGATTTGAAAATTTTTAGACTTAAAGTGTGAGAAATATTGAATTTTGAGTTATTTTTGTGACTAAATTCAATTAAATTACAAAATATGATTTTAGAATGAAAATTAAATTGGGTAATGAGTTCCCAATTGGGCCAACAACACAAGCTACACTATGTCAAAGAAGGACATGTTAAAAGCAATTGGAGTGACCTGACACCACCCACAAATGCACCACCCCCCCAAAATTTTCATTTTGAGGCCATTTAGTTGGATGAACCCCAATTTTAGAACCCTTGGCTATGGGGAGCTGGGGAACAAGAATCAAATGAAAAAAAGTGTCCTATATGTGCACCATTCATCCATAATGGTGCAATGGTGGGTGTTAGTTCAATTGGACGGTTAAAAGCAAAATATATATTTAAAAAAAAAAACTTGCATCATGCAACATGCAAATACTAGTTCACCAAGGCAACTCTTTAAAAACAATGTGAACACACCGATTTGAACAATCTCATTGATCATACGAGCTTTTTTTTTTTCCAAGCCTTAGACACAAGCCTATTCCACGTACCATGTATATTCATGTATAATACTTTTAACACTAATACTATGATACTTGTATGTATATAGACCATGATTTTTTTTTTTCAATTTTTATTATTGAAAAATTGGTGTTTTTTTCCCCCCCCCAAAAGTTAGCAAAAGTAGTCAAATTTACACTAGAAAAACAAAAGAATTCCAAAAATTTCCCCCTTTTTTGGGTTGAAAAAATAACAAAAATTGTCAGCAAATAGTGAATTTTGTCTGCACATCTTTGGCCACATTTCTTTTGGCACAATCAGAATCCAAAGTGACCAAGGATCACTCATAATGACTAGTGCATTAATGAGGGATCACCAAAATTGTGTGAAGGAAGGCAGGTGAAGAGAATCCTTGTCTCACTGACCATAACTTATGACACCCAAAATAATCCCCCAACCTTTTTTTTTTCCCCTTCTTCCTAGGATCATGGCTTCATGGCTTCAAAGCTCCCAAGTTTTTGTTAGCAACTAGCAATAACCCTAATATTATTGAGCTCTTAGACCAAAATAGAAGTTCAAGTTCTCTTTTAAAAAAAATCAAAATGGGGGGAATTTTGGAATTAACCCTTGGGGGTACATACTTAGCCCCCAATCTCTCTTTCTCTCTCTCCCCCCCCCTCACTTCATCTTTTGTGTTGCATTTGGAGGTTGAAAGTTAAAAGCTTGACATTCATTCAAAATGTGATCATTTTGCAAGGTCCAAAAAGGGTGAGAATGAAGACCAAAATAGCAGGTCAGAAGTGAGAAGAAGAAGAAGGAAGAAGAAGAAGGAGGAGGAGGAGGGAACAACACTCAACAAGCATTTTTCTAATAGAAATTTTGGTTAGGTGAGGCTCTTCTCCAAGGGTAGGTATCCTAACAAACAACATGAAAGGGGAGGTGGGGGGAGAAGAAAGATGAGCCACATTACAAAAAGGAAAAACAAAAAGAAGAAATTGTTTTTAGAAAAGGTTATGTTTTAGGAAGGAAAGTGGAGTATGGTAACCAAAGACTAGGTATATAGAGTGAGGAACAAATTTAGAGCCCACTTAAAAAACAAATTTTTTTTTTTTTTTGTTGACAAGAAAGACAAAAACCAAAAAGAAAGGGGAAAAAAAAACATTGATGCACCATGGTGGAATGAGGGCTTAGTATATAAGGGCCCCATTCCACCAAGGAATGTTGAGATGGTGTTCCATCAAGTGCTTCTTTACCAAAGGAAGTTGGAAAGTGACCAAGGGAGAAAGGATGATGGTGTTTGGAGAATACAAAAGGAACAACAAAAACTACAATTATTTACCCAAAAAGAAAGAAAGTTAGGATGGTCTTGGAAAATACATAATTAAAAATAATAATTCCAAAATTTGAAATAAAATAAAATAAAATAAAATTACACCCTTAAGAACAAATGTGAAGAAGGTAAGGGGTTTAGTGTGAGACAAAGGGGGCCCATGGAAGATGGTGATTAAGCAAAGCAAAGCGGTGGGCAAATTGCCTCTTCCACATACCCTAGAGTCAGACCCAATTGTCATTAGGTTTTCCTCATCACTTTGAGATCTTTGTTAGGTTATTAATATTAGGGTTTGTTTGTTTGTTTGTGGATAAACTTAGGTAGCTCATCATGTAATTAAAGTCTATCTCTACTAGTTTAGAGGCTTGAGTTGGTAATAAATTTTCCTTCTACCCCATCCCCTAAATGGTAGCAAACACTGAAAAGACAAAAACATGGGGTTGGAGGGGGGGGGGGGGGGGGCCCCCACCAAAAAAACCACCTTTTTGTTTGTGAAAAATTAACCCCCAGAAACCCTCACCCACCCACCCCTCTTTCCCCCTTTTTTTCCCC
>Ga0116227_10007867_pt1 | contig 20520 bp, 18 predicted proteins | sample S1TSphgellanicum_FD_89693 | JGI IMG/M metagenome (GOLD analysis project Ga0116227, IMG submission 89693) | Host-associated microbial communities from peat moss isolated from Minnesota, USA - S1T2_Fb - Sphagnum magellanicum MG | ecosystem: Host-associated > Plants > Peat moss > Unclassified...
AGAAAAAGCGGTGCCCGCCGATGTCGAAGCGGTATCCCTCATGCTCCACCGTGCGGCTGATGCCGCCGACATAGCGTGGATCTTTCTCGATGATCGAAACGCTGTAGCCGGCCTTGGTCAGCAGATAGCCCGCGGTCAGCCCCGCTGGCCCGGCGCCGATGATCGCCACATCCACTGCCTGCTGTCGATCACCGCTCATAACCAACCTTATGCCATGCTGGTCCTGACCGGACCCCTGTGCCGGGCGTGAAGGAAAATGCCTAAACAATGATGAAGAGGGGCGGAAAACGACCCCAAAAACCCCGGTTTTCTGGCGTATCTCAGGGTAAACGCGACAGTAAGATCGATTCGCCGCCACCCGGCGCCAAAGACCCAGCAGAATCCATGCCGCCCGTGCCGGACAATGCGCTACTGTGGCCGCGATGGAGAGAATGCCCCAAAACCGGTGGCCCGCGCAGGGCTCGCCGCAAGCATCGCGCGCGCAGGTCTGGCTGGTCTGCCTTGGCTGGCTGACCGGGCTGGTGCTGTGCTTCGTGCTGGCCAGCCGCCTCAGCCCCCATGGCGGGCAGGGCATTGCGGGCGCCTATGTGCTGATGCAGGACCGCTGGCTGCTGGCGATGGCGGGCGGCGTGGCGCTGCTTTCGGCGCTGACGGCGCGGATCGCGCGCTCCCGCTTCAGGCCGCGTGGCATGGGCTTCTCACCCCGCGCGGTGATCGTGCTGACCCTGCTGGCGGTGATCGCGGCGGTGGCCGGGCGGCACTGGCTGCTGGTGGATTACGACCTCTCCCGCGATGAGCAGATGGCGACGTTCGACGCCTGGATCTATGCCCATGGCCACCTCGCCTGGCCATTGCCGCCCGAATGGCGTGCCGATTTTCCCATGCTCAACAACCTCTTCATGCTGCCGGTGGGCAAGCCCGTGGCGTGGATCTCGGCCTATCTGCCCGGCCACACCGGGCTGCGCGCGCTGGTCGGGCTGATCGCGCCGGGCTGGCTGGGCGGGCCCGCCTTCACCGGGCCGCTGATGCTGGGCGCCTCGCTCTGGCTGTTGTGGAGCATCGCCCGCACCATGCTGAGTCGCGAGGGCGCCAGCGTCGCGGTGCTGATGCTGCTGCTCTCGGGCCAAGCCTTCTTCGCCAGCATGAGCGCCTTTGCCATGCCCGCGCATCTGGCGGTCAATCTGCTGTGGCTGCGGCTGTTTCTGGTCAAAAGCCCCCGCGCCGATGCCGCCGCTCTGGCCGTGGGCTTCCTCGGCACCGGGCTGCATCAGCCATTGTTCCACCCGATGTTCGTGGCGCCATGGCTGGCCCTGCTGCTGGTGCAGCGCGAATGGCGGCGGCTGGCGCTTTATGTGGTGGTCTATGGCGCCATCGGCCTGTTCTGGCTGGCCTGGCCGCATGTCACCCACAGCCTGATCTGGGGGCCGGGCAGCTTCGAGAGCGATGTCGGCACCAGCTACCTCTCGCGCCTGCTCGACCTGCTGGCGCAAAACGAACACAACATCCCGATGATGAGCGCCAATCTGCTGCGCTTTGCCTTGTGGAACCACCTCGCGCTGATTCCGCTGACGGTGCTGGGCGCGGGCCTGGCCCTGCGCGATGGGCGCGTGGGGGCGCTGCTGGCCGGGCTGCTGTTGCCGGTGATCGTCATGGGTATTATCCTGCCCTACCAGGGCTATGGCTTTGGCTATCGCTACCTCCATGGGCTGCTCGGCAATGCCGCCCTGCTCGCCGGTTTCGGCTGGCAGCGGCTGGCGCCATGGCACACCCGCCTGCGCCCCGCTCTGGCGGTGGCCAGCCTCGGCACGCTCGCGCTGATGGTGGCGCAGGCCGCGCTGACTCACCGCCTTTACGCACCCTTTGCGCGCGAGAATGCCGCCATCAACGCATCCGGCGCGGATTACACGATTCTGGGTGGCAATGACGGCGCCTTTGCGCTCGACCTGATTCTCAACCGCCCCGATTTCTCCAACCGGCCTTTGCGTCTTTCCATCTGGGAGATCGAGGACGCCGACGCCCTTGCCGCGCGCCTGTGCCGGGGCGGGGGCAAGCGAATCGCATTGCCTCAGGATTCGTTCTTCGCTCGGGAAGACGCTCTGTTCGGGAGACCCGCCAGCGGGGAGGCCAGTCAGCGCTTTGCGGAGACGGCTCAGGCCTTCACTTCGGCGGGGTGTGGGGTGGTGGTTTTGAAATAAGGTTCAAGGAGAGAATGCGAGGGCCATCGCCCTCGCGCTCCCTTTAATGTCTGCCTTGCGCACAGTGTTCGGCGTTGCGCCAAGTTTGCTGCGCCCCAGGGTTTTATGCCTGCGGCGCAGAAGAGCGCGGCGCGAGGGCCCGGAGCATGTCTCTTGAGACATGCGACCAACAAAGACTCTCCCCTCGCATCTTTAACTTTATCCCTTAGGGATATTTCATCTTGATATGCGACGTCAGCCCATCGCGCGTCACATTCAACCGCACCGAACTGAACGTCGGCAACCCCAGCAGAGTCGGCGGATTGTTTGAAAACCCATAACCCTCGGCAGGCATCTTGAAGCTGGTCAGGTCGAACTTCTGGTTCGCGTTCTCGTCGTGATACAGCGCCAGCACCCAGACCCCGGTCTTGGGCAGATAGATGCAGGTGTTGGTGGTGCCCGCCACGGCCTTGGTGCGCCCGACATAGAGCGAGCCGTGCTTCACCAGAAACTTGCTGGAATCATCAGCGTAGAGCGTGATGGCGATCTGGCCCTGATCGTTGCGGACGTTTTCCACCACCACATTGATCCAGTGGGGGCTGACGGGGCCGGTGCATCCGGCGGGCGCGCCATCGGCCAGCGCCGGAGCGGCGGGCAGGGCAAGCGCGCAGGCCATTGCGGCGGCAAAGCGGCGAAGCGGCGAAAAAGGCATCTGGTCTGGCATCCAGTCGATCAGCAGTGCCGACCCTTCCGGCAACGAAAGAGTCAACAGGGTGGAACGTTCCTGCCATCCCCCCCGGGCTGGTCTGGGTGGGCAATACAGGATGGCACTGTGTGGTGCCAGCACTTCTTGGCGACAGTGTGGCAACGTAATTCCCCTTAGGGTTGCTCCGGTTCTGATCGAACCGCGCGACCCCAAGTTTCTTTTGTTTGCCGTGACTTCCGAGTCGTTCTGTGATTCCACCCCGCTTTAAATCACTTTGCGTGACCGCAAGTTGAACACCGTCGTCAGCCAACTGTGTGGAAAATGGCGGGGTCAGCGCTTGAGTGGGTGCGAATCGGCGGTTAAGCCAAGGTGATTTGGTTTCCGTCAAGAGCATTGCCCCTATCATGACCATTCCCCTGATTGCCCCCTCGATCCTGTCGGCCGACTTCGCGCGGCTGGGCGAAGAGGTCCGCGCGATCGACGCCGCCGGGGCCGACTGGATTCATGTGGACGTGATGGACGGGCATTTCGTGCCCAACATCACCATCGGGCCGATGGTGGTGAAGGCGCTGCGCCCGCACACGCAAAAGCCGTTTGACGTGCATCTGATGATCTCGCCGGTGGATTCCTACCTTGAAGGTTTCGCCGAGGCCGGGGCCAATCACATCACCTTTCACCCGGAAGCCGGGCCGCATCCGCATCGCACGGTGCAGGCGATCCGCGCGTTGGGTTGCAAGCCGGGTCTGGTGCTCAATCCGGCGACGCCGGTCGATTGCCTCGACTATCTGCTTGAGGATCTCGACATCGTGCTGCTGATGAGTGTGAACCCCGGCTTTGGCGGGCAGAAGTTCATCTCCAGCCAGCTGCGCAAGATCGAGACGGTGCGCAAGATGATCGAAGCCACCGGCAAAGCCATTCACCTTGAGGTGGATGGCGGTGTCGATGTGGAAACCGCCCGCCAGTGTGTGTCCGCGGGGGCGGATGTGCTGGTGGCGGGGACGTCCAGTTTCCGGGGTGGGCCGGAACATTATGCCGCGAACATCGCGGCGCTGAAAAGGGCCGGATAAACGATGTGGGAGGTCGAAGGAACGTCAGGTGCCAGTCCTTCGGGTTCCCGCGAAGGGACAGCGCGTTCGCGCGCCATTCCCTTGACCTCGGCCCAACCCTCGCATGAGGAGGTCGCGCTGCTGGCCGACGAACGTCAGGCCGATGCCCGCCCGCGCGACGCCAAGCTGATCGAGCCCAGCCGCGCGCTGGCGCTGGCCGATTTCGGCCCTCCCAAGGTTGGCGCGGGTGAGCGGCTGATCCGCATGGCCTATCGCATGGGCGTGTCGGGCGGCATGCTGGCCGCGCCTTTCCGCAAGCCTGCAAGGCCGCGCCTGCTGGCCGCCGTGGCCAATCCGCTGCCGGGTGACCGCACGGCGGGCATGGCGCTGCGCTCGGGCCATTTTCTGGTGCATGGGTTGAAGCTGCCGATCATGCAGGTCGATTTCGCGGGCGTGGCGCGTCTGGCGCCGCCTGTCGAGCAGGCGGTGCATGGCTTTGGCTGGCTGGCCGATCTGGAAGCGGCGGGGCAGGTCGACCGCGCCGGACGGCAGGTCGACCGCGATGGCCGCGATCAGGTGACGCCCGTGGCAGAGCGCATTCTGGGCGCCTGGATGCTAGCCAACCCCAAGGCCCCCTCGCGCCCCGGCAAGGGCCCGGCGTGGAGCGTGGACAATGCCGGCAACCGGCTGCTCAACTGGCTGGTGCATGCCCCGCTGATCCTCTCGGGCCCCGACAGGGCGCAGCGCGAGCGCATCATGGAGGCCATCGAGGGCACCGCCCGCTGGCTCGACCGCAATGTGGGCCGGGGTGAGGATCTGCTGGCGCAGGTGATCGGCTGGACCGGCATCGTTGCCGCCGGCCTGCTGCTGCCCGATGGCCGCCCGCGCCGCCTCTATGGCGAATCCGGGCTGATCGCCGCTTTGGGTGAGTTGCTGGGTGACGATGGCGGCGTGATGAGCCGCAGCCCGCTCGGCCAGATGGAGGCGATGAGCGCGCTCGTCCGCCTGACCGCCTGCTATCGCGCCACCCGCCGCGAGCCGCCCCGTGCGCTCGAATCGATCCTGCAACTGATGGTGCCGCCGCTGCTGGCACTGGCGCATGGCGATGGCTCGCTGGGAAGCTGGCAGGGAAGCTGGGCGGTTTCCGCCGATGCCGTGTCACGGCTGGTCGCCGCCACCGGCGTGCGCACCCGCCCGCTGCGCGATGTACGGCAGTGGGGCTATCAGCGCGTCAGCGCGGGCAAGAGCATGCTGCAGTTCGATGCCGCGCCGCCGCCACTGGCGCGCCATGCCCGCACCGGCTGCGCCTCGACGCTGGCCTTCGAACTGAGCCACGCCGGGCAGCGCATCATCGTCAATTGCGGCGGCGCTGCGGCAGCGGGCGGGTTGATGCCGGTGCGCCTTGAGCAGGGCCTGCGCGCCACGGCGGCGCATTCCACGCTGGTGCTCGACGATGCCAACTCGACGGCGGTGCTGATCAACGGCGCGCTGGGCAATGGCGTGGCCGAGGTCGAGGTCGACCGCCGCACGCTGGAAGGCGAGGGCACCGCAGGAAGCTGGGGCGCCACCCGTCTGGAAGCCAGCCATGATGGCTATTCCACCCGCTATGGCCTGATCCACCGCCGTATCCTCATCCTGCGCGATGACGGCACCGAGCTGCGCGGCGAGGATCTGCTGGTCCCGCAAGGGCGCAAGGGCAAGCGCGGGATGGTGAGCTATGCCATCCGCTTTCACCTCGGCCCCGGCATCGATGTCGGCCTGTCTCAGGACAAGCAGGGCGTGGGTCTGGCTTTGCCCGATGGGTCCTACTGGCAGTTCCGTGTCGGTTCCGGCGAGATCGGGATCGAGGAGTCGATCTGGTGTGACGGGCAGGGGCGCCCGGTGCCCGTGCAGCAGATCGTGATTCAGGGCATGGTTTCGCGCGGAGGCGGGAATTTTGCCTGGTTGTTGAAGAAGATGGGGTAGTTAAGAAGTTAGATGCGAGGGGGTTACCCCCTCGCGCTCCCATTCCGTCTTCCGGCGATAGGGCAGGGGCACCCCATCGTGGCGCCCAGACTATCCACCTGCACAGGTTAAGGCGCCGCAGGCTTTCAATCCCATCACGCTGACCCATCGTTCCTGCCTGCGGCGCGGCGACGTTGCTCCATGGCTGAACCCGAAGCGCGACACAGACAAATAATGGGAGCGCGAGGGTGTAACACCCTCGCATTTTCCCTTTACCTTCCTGCCCCTTACCTTTCCGAACCCTTCAAAACCCAGCAGCACCCCTAGCCAAACCGGCCAAAATCCTTATGGGGGCGCGCAACAGCAGGGCGTTATCAACCCGCCCACCAGCCTCCGCAGGAAAGGCCGCATCATGACCGACATCGTTCCCATTCGCCGCGCATTGCTCTCCGTTTCGGACAAGACCGGTCTGGTCGATCTGGGCAAGTCTCTGGCGGCAAAGGGCGTTGAGCTGGTGTCGACGGGCGGCACGGCCAAGGCGCTGCGCGATGCCGGTCTGGATGTGAAGGACATTTCCGAGCTGACCGGCTTCCCCGAGATGATGGATGGCCGCGTGAAGACGCTGCACCCCAAGGTCCATGGCGGCCTGCTGGCGGTGCGTGACAATGCCGAGCACGTCGCCAGCATGAACGAGCATGAGATCGGCGCGATCGATCTGGTGGTGGTGAACCTCTACCCCTTCGTGCAGACGGTCGCCAAGGGCGGCACGCGCGAGGAAATCATCGAGAACATCGACATCGGCGGCCCCTCGATGGTGCGCAGCGCGGCCAAGAACCATGATTTCGTTGCCATTGTCACCGATCCGGCCGATTATGCCGTTGTGGCTTCAGGTGAGACCACGCTGGCCCAGCGCCGCAAGTTCGCCGCCAAGGCTTACGCCCTGACCGCCAGCTATGACGGCGCGATCAGCCAGTGGTTCGCCCATGCCGACCAGGGCGAGGCCTTCCCCGAGACGCTGGCCATCACCGCCGAGCGCGCCACGACGCTGCGCTATGGCGAGAACCCGCATCAGCAGGCCGCGCTGTATCTGCCCAAGGGCCCTGCCGCCAAGGGCATCGCCAATGCGGTGCAGGTGCAGGGCAAGGAGCTGAGCTACAACAACTACAACGACGCCGATGCCGCGCTGGAGCTGGTCGCCGAATTCCGCGATGCCGAGCCGACCGTGGTGATCGTCAAGCACGCCAACCCCTGCGGCGTCGCCACCGCCGCGACTCTGGTGGAGGCCTATGAGGCCGCGCTGAAGTGCGACTCGGTCAGCGCCTTTGGCGGCATCATCGCCGTGAACCGTCCGCTGGACGGCCCGACTGCCGAGGCGATCAGCGGCATCTTCACCGAAGTGGTCTGCGCACCCGACGCCGATGACGCTGCCAAGGCGGTCTTCGCCAAGAAGAAGAACCTGCGCCTGCTGCTGACCGGCGAGCTGCCCGATCCCAAGCGCGAGGGCCTGACCGTCAAGCCCATCGCCGGTGGCCTGCTGGTGCAGAACCGCGACAATGGCAGCATCACGCGCGATGACCTCAAGGTCGTTACCAAGCGCCAGCCGACCGATCAGGAGCTGGAAGACGCGCTCTTCGCCTGGACCATCGCCAAGCATGTGAAGTCCAATGCCATCGTTTATGCCAAGGACGGCATCACGGCGGGCATCGGCGCGGGCCAGATGAACCGCCGCGATTCCAGCCGCATCGCCGCCGCCAAGGCCAAGGAAGCCGCTGAAACGCATGGCTTTGCCGATGTCCACACCAAGGGCAGCGCGGTCGCCTCGGACGCCTTCTTCCCCTTCGCCGACGGCCTGCTGGCCGCTGTCGAAGCAGGCGCCACCATGGTGATCCAGCCGGGCGGCTCGATGCGCGACGATGAGGTCATCAAGGCCGCCGATGAGGCAGGGCTGGCGATGGTCTTCACCGGCATGCGACACTTCCGCCACTAATGGCGACAATGATGAACCGCGCCGAAAGGCCCGGTTCATCGACTCCACGCTAATCAGGCGCTGCGACGAGCCGTTCGTCGCAGCGCCACGTCTTTTGGTCGCGCCCGAACCCGGGTCAGACCAAAGGGGGGCTGGAACTTTTCGACGGCAGTACCATTTAGGGCCTCCCCCCAAGGGCTTCCCCAAGCCCGCCAGACAAGTCGACCCCTCCCATGAGCCTTTTCAAATCAGACCTGTTCCGCTCTTTCGCTGTCGGCTTCACGCTGGGCGCAATCGCAATCTGCCTGTTCCTGAGCATGCACAACGGTGCGAGCAACCCGGTGTTTCCTGCCGCGGTCGCCGCGCCTTCGCGCTAAGGCGCTGAGCATCATGCGCCCGGCCCTTGCCGCTGCGGTGCTGATGCTTGCGGCGGCCTGCTCGCCAGCCGATACGGCGCAGGCCGGAGGCCAGAACCATGGCCAGTCCGCCGCGCCGATGGGCGAAACCATTCTCCTCACCCCCGAAGCGCGCGTGCCCGCACAGGAAGCGCCCGGCCTGAAGACGGCGATCTTCTCCGGCGGCTGCTTCTGGGGGATCGAGGCCGTCTTCTCGCATGTGAAAGGCGTGACCAGCGCCGTCTCGGGCTATCAGGGCGGCAGCGCCTCCACCGCCAATTACGACCGGGTCAGCGAGGGCGACACCGGCCACGCCGAAAGCGTGCGCGTCACCTATGACCCCGCCGTGATCCGCTACGACCAGTTGCTGCGGATATTCTTCGCGGTGGGCGCCAACCCTACGCAGCTGAACCGCCAGGGGCCCGACAGCGGCACGCAATATCGCAGCGCGCTGGTGCCTCAGAACCCTGAACAGGAGAAGGTGGCGCGCGCCTATCTGGTGCAGCTTGATGCCGCGCATCTGTGGAAGGGCGCGGTGGTGACCCGGATTGAGCCGATGAAGGGCTTCTATCCCGCCGAGACCTACCATCAGGATTTCATGCTGAAGAATCCGAGCCATCCTTATATTCAATATTGGGATGTGCCCAAGGTGGAGGGGCTGAAGAAGCTGTTCCCGCAGGTTTACAAGGCTGATTTTACCAGGAATTGAAGGGATTAAGCAGGGGGCGTTACGCCCCCTGCACCCCCGTTACGTCTCCCGACACAGATGGAGCGCCAAACCAGATCGCAGCGCCAACGTCCCTCCGCCGGAGGCAGTCATTTATTCCCTGCGGGGCGGACAGGGCGCGCCGGTGGGGGACCACTCCCCTTTCGCCGGGAGACGGAATGGGAGCGCGAGGGGGTAACCCCTCGCATCTTCCTTCTTTCCCCTAACCCAGCTACAAGCCCCTTTATGTCCGCACACCACCACCATCACGAACTGACCGGCGACGGTCTTGTCCACGCCGCCCGCGCCGCTCTGGAGCTGGCTGGCGAGCAATGGACCGACATGCGCGGCGATGTGTATGATGCGCTGGCCAGCGAGGGCAAACCGGCCTCGGCCTATGACATTGCCGAGGCGGTGTCGAAGCTGCGTGGCAAGCGCGTGGCGGCCAACAGCGTCTATCGCATTCTGGACCTGTTTGTGCGGACCAATCTGGCGCGGCGGGTGGAAAGTGCGAATGCCTATATCGCCAATCCGCATCCGGGCTGCCGCCACGACTGCATTTTCCTGATCTGCGAGGTTTGCGGCAAGGCCGTGCATATCGACGACGACAAGCTGACCGGCGCTCTGGTCGAGGCGGCGAAGGCTGCCGGTTTTGCCGATGTGCGCCCGGTGGTCGAGCTGCGCGGCATGTGCTCGGATTGCACCGCCGGGGCCGAGTAAGTCGTTCTTTGCTGTCGCATCGTTTCAGGCGAAAAACCGGTTCCCACTTTTTCGCACGATGCTTCAGAACTGCGTCAGGCTGAGCAGATTGCCTTCCGGGTCCGGGAACCACGCGACCAGCGTTTGGCCATCGGGCGCGGTCCACACGCCATCAGCATCCTGACCGAAGCCGTCATAGGTCTTGAACGCCACCCCTTTGGCTTTCAGCGCGGCGATGGTGGCGCGGATGTCGCTGACGGTCCAGCCAAAGGCGGTGTGGGGCTCGGGCTTGTGGCTGGGCAGGTTGGTGAGGCGCAGCATGGCGCCCTGGCCCAGATCGAAGGCGATGGCGAAGCCGTCCTCGCTGATGAGCGGCAGGCCCAGCACATCGGCGTAGAAGGGTTTGAGCGTCTGGGGGTCGGCGCTGAAGACGAAACCGATGGGGCGGGCGCTGGGCGGTAAGGTCATGGCAGGCTCCATGGCTGGAACGCTGCCAATCTCTCACCGCCCGAGGCTGCCGTCAAACCTCTTAGCGCACGCGCCTTGGCTGGGGGGGGGGCTAACGCACGCCCCTTGTCTGGGTGTGCTAACGCACGCGCCTTGGCTGGGGGTGCTAACGCACGCCCCTTGGCTGGGGGGTGCTAACGCACCCCATGCATCAGGCGCTTCAGCAAGGGCGCCAGCGCCAGCAGCACCACCCCCACTGCCACCGAGGACCAGCCGATCTGGCGATAGGTGGCAATATAGGTCTCAAGGCTGAGCTTGAGGTTGGTCACCTCGCCGCCCACAGTCTTCACCGTGGCCAGCTGAGCCAGCAGGCCCGCGCCATATTCGCCCAGCGCCATGGAGAGATACCATGTGCCCATCATCAGGCCGACCACGCGCGGAATCGCCAGCTTGGTGATCATCGAGAGACCCACGGGCGAGAGGCACAGCTCGGCGATGGAATGGATCACATAGAGCCCGGCGAGCCAGATCAGCCCCACCTTGAAGCTGGGCCCGGCGAATTGCGCGCCCAGCACCAGAAACAGGAAGCCCGCGCCCACGCCGATCAGGCCAAGCGCGAATTTGACGGAGATCGAGGGCTCCCAGCCTCTGCGGCCCAGCACGCTCCACAAGGCGCCCATCACCGGCGCCAGCAGGATGATCGAGAAGGAGTTGAACTGCTGAGTCTGCGGGGCCGACATGCGTAGGCTGCCCCAGATCGTGAGGTCGGTGTTGCGGTCGGCAAAGAGGGTGAGGGAGGAACCGGCCTGCTCGAACAGGCTCCAGAACACGGTGTTGAAGGTGATCAGCACCATGGCCGCCACCATCATCTGGAATTCGGTTCGGCTGCCCACCCGCCATGACCAGATCAGGATCGCGGGCAACGCGATCGCAAAGGTGCCGCACAGGAACTTGCCCATCAGCGGCAGGCCCAGCAGATATCCGGCCAGACCCGCGCCCGCGACCGGCTCGGGCGTGTCCATCAGATTGACGAAGAGCAGATAGAACAGCGGGATGGCCAGCACGGCCAGCGCGTAGATGGTCCATGCGCGATCACCGCCCTCGCGCTGCGGGGTCTCGCCATAGCCCGCCAGACGCCCGCCATCGAAGCGCAGCATGCCCCAGGCCAGCAGCATCACCGCGCCCGCCGAGCCGAAACCGGCGGGCCAGCCATAGGCGTCGGCCAGCCATGGCGCCACCGTCTGCCCGATCATCGAGCCCAGGTTGATGCCCATGTAGAAGATGGTGAAACCGGCATCGCGGCGGCGGTCGCCCTGTTCGTAAAGCGCGCCGACCATGGTCGAGATGTTGGGCTTGAAGAAGCCATTGCCCACCGCCACGGCGGAGAGCGCCATCAGCATCAAAGCCACGCGCCAGCTTTCGCGCTGGGCGCCTTCCTTCAGCGCGCCGGGGGCCAGATGGCGGGCGACATGGCCGTCGCTGGCCAGCAGGTCGATGCTACCGTCGTCATTGCCGCGAATCTGTTCGGGCTGGCCATTGACCATGGCCACGCGGCGTTCATTGGCGCCGCTGGTGGGGCCATCGTGGAAATGTTCGACCACCACATCGTAATGCGCGCCATCGAACTCGACCCATGGTTTGGCCGGCGTGCCGCCGAAGGCCAGCGTGAAATAGCCCGCCGCCATCACCAGCGCGCCGAATTTCACCGAGCGTTTCGAGCCCAGAAACTGGTCCGCCACCAGTCCACCCGCCAGCGGAGTGAGGTACACCAGCGCGGTATAGCCGCCATAGATCCCGGTCGAGGCGTGATCGCCCAGCACGAAATGCTTGGTCAGATAAAGGGTTAGCAGTGCCCGCATGCCGTAGAAGCCGAAACGCTCCCACATCTCGATCGAGAACAGGCGGGCGAGTTGTACGGGGTGCCCCATCCATTGGCGGGGGGCGGTGTTCGAAGCATCTCTCATCGCGGGAGGTGTAATGCATTGCATGCGAAAGTGGGAACCGGATTTTCGCAAAAAGCGATGTCGCAATGAAACGTCAAGGCGGGCCCGAAAAGCGCCCGATTGCATTACGACCAAAGGCCAAACCCCGCAGGAAAGCTTGCGTGAGAGGCTGTATTATGGCACTGATGCACCATGGTCGCATCACCCAAACCCGTCTATCTCAAGCTGCGCGATATGATCGCCGCGGCCATCATCGATGGCACCTATCCGGAAGGGACTTTGCTCCCTTCGGTGCGGGCGCTGGCCGCCGAGCAGGGCGCCAATCCGCTCACCGTGGCCAAGGCCTATCAGCAGTTCCAACTCGACGGGCTGGTCGAGGTGCAGCGCGGCGTGGGCATGTTGGTCGCCCCCGACGCCGCCGCCCGACTGCGCAAGACCGAGCGCGAACACTTCCTGACCGAGGAATGGCCCGCTATCCGCTCGCGCATCGACCGACTGGGTCTGGATGCGGGTCTGCTGTTGGCCGGCCAGCCGGGCTAAGCAGGCCAGCACTGTAAAATCAGCCTCTGCCCCATATGCGGACAGGCGCTAGCCGCCGAGAACTCTTGACTGTTCCGCAACTTATGTCACTTATAAGCATTGCTCTGATGAAATGATGCCGTCGGCCGGAAGAGGGACCGGCGGACGCGTCAGCAGCTTTCACGGGTTGGGGGATAGTCAATGATCCGATCGGAATTGCTTCAGGAACTGGCCAAGGCGAATCCGGAACTGCGCGCCGACGATGTCGAGCGCGTGGTCGATGTGTTCTTCGATGAAATCGCACAGCGTCTGGCCGAAGGCGGCCGGGTCGAACTGCGCGGCTTCGGCGCCTTTTCCTCGCGTGAGCGCGAACCGCGCAAGGGCCGCAACCCGCGCACCGGCGAAGCCGTCGATGTGCCCGGCAAGCGCGTGCCCTTCTTCAAGCCCGGCAAGGAAATGCGCGCGCGCCTCAACGTCGAGGGCTGATTCGCGCAGATTTGCAGGGCTCTTGCTCCGTCTGGCACGATCTGCCACAGGCACCTGCGCGCGGACGTGGCGGAATGGTAGACGCCGGAGACTTAAAATCTTCTGAGCTTTGCTCGTGCGGGTTCGAGTCCCGCCGTCCGCACCATTTTTAGCGGTTTTAAGGGATGAAAGCAGGGGGCGTTACGCCCCCTGCACCCCCGTTACGTCTCCCGACACGGGTGAAGCGCCAAGTCAGATCGCAGCGCAAACGTCCCACCGCCGGAGGCTTTGTTGCCTGCGGCGCTGCGGGCCTCGCGCCATGGCCGAACCCTTGGCGCGAGGTAGACATTTATGGGAGCGCGAGGGGATAACCCCCTCGCATTTCTCTTCTTACAATTCTTCTGGCCAATACAACCGCATCGGATTCGTCACCAAAAGCTTCTGCTGCAGCTCCGCCGTGGGCGCGATGCGCGGGATCATATCCACGATATGCCCGTCATCGGGGATGTTCGTTTCCATGTTCGGATGCGGCCAGTCGGTGCCCCAGATCACGCGGTCCTGATAATCCGCGACCAGAGGCGCGATGGCGGCGGCGAAGTCGTTCCAGGGGTCGCCGCTGGCATCCAGACGATCCGGGCAGGTGGGCTTGAACCAGATGTCCTCGCGGCTGTCGAGCAGACGGCGGAAGGCCTTCAGATCCTCGCCATCGGGGCCCTGCGAGACATCGGGGCGGCCCATATGGTCCACCACCACCGGGACGGGGATGGCGGCGATGAAGGGGCGGAGTTCCTCGAGGATGTCGGCCTCGAAATAGATCACCACATGCCAGCCCTTGGGCAGGCGGGCGGCAAGGTCGAGGAACTTGTCCTTGGGGGCGTTGTCGACCAGCCGCTTGAGGAAGTTGAAGCGCACGCCGCGCATGCCCTTGGCGTGCAGATCGGCCAGCTCCTCGGCGGAAATATCGGGATCGACCACGGCCACGCCGCGCGCCTTGCCACCAGACAGCGCAATGCCGTTCAGCGTCGCGGCATTGTCGGTGCCGTGGCACGAGGCCTGCACGATCACATTGCGCGAAAAGCCGAGGTGGTCACGCAGGGCGAAGAGCATGTCCGGGCCGGCATCCTCGGGCAGATACTTGGCCTTGGGGCTGAAGGGGAACTCCGCCATCGGGCCGAAGACGTGGCAATGAGCATCCACGGCGCCGGGGGGCGGGGTGAACGTCGGCTTGGACGGGGCGCTGTGCCACGAGGTGATACGGTCAGTCATTGAAACTCTCCCTATCGGGGTTTTATCCGAAAATGTCGTGGAGGGTGTTCATCCGAACACGGTGCCATCCATCAGCTTGCGCGCGGTGCGCAGCAGGGCGGCGGTGGCGACGTTGCCCTTGTCATCCAGTTCCAGCACGCAGCTCATTTCGCCGGTGGGATGCTCGACCGAGAGCGTCTTGCGGTTGCCCTCGGGGATCTGCGCCACCTCGGCGGCGGGAGAGCCCGGAATCAGGCAGGCCGTGGCGACGGAGACCGCACCCAACACGCCGATCGTGGCATGCGCGCGATGCGGGATAAAGCTGCGCACGGTGACCGCGCCGCCATTCTTCGGGGGCGCGACCAGCATCATCTTGGGGACGGATTTTTCCTTCACATCGCCCAGATTCATGCGTTCGCCCACGGCCAGCCGGATCGCCTCGATCTTCGCCTTCAGCTCGGTGTTGGCGTCGAGGCTCTCGCGGTCCTCATAGCCGGTGATGCCGACGTCTTCGGCCTTCATCACCACGCAAGGCATGCCATTGTCGATCAGCGTGACCGGCACGCCATTGACCACATCCACCGCGTTCCCGCTGGGCAGCAGGGCGCCGCAGGACGACCCGGCCGTATCACGGAACTCCAGAGGAATGGGGGCATGCGAGCCCGGCACGCCATCGATCTTCGCGTCGCCGTTGTAGGTCACAACCCCACCCGGCGTCTGCACCGTGGCGACGGCAACCTGCCCGGTGTTCTCCATAAAGATCGCAACGCTGGTTTCATCGCCCGTCGCCGGGATCAACCCGCGCTCGATGGCGAAGGGGCCGATGCCCGCCAGAATGTTGCCGCAGTTCTGCGCATCCGTCACAATCGCCTGATCGACGAAGACCTGCAGGAACAGGTAATCGACATCGATCCCCTCCCGCTCGGACTTGCTGACGACCGCCACCTTGCTGGTCAGCGGATCGGCGCCGCCCATGCCATCGATCTGGCGCTCGTCCGGGCTGCCCATCACGCCCAGCAGGAAAGCATCGCGCTCGGCTGTGTCGGCGGGGAGGTCGCTCTTCAGGAAGAAACCGCCCTTCGACGTGCCGCCGCGCATCCACAGGCAGGGGGCGGAAAATCCGGTGGTCATGATGGGGTGTCCTCTCTTTGGATTATGAGAAGGAAGATAAGATTCGAGGGTCATAACCCTCGCGCTCCCTTTAATGTCTACCTTGCGCCACGGGTTCGGCCCTGGAGCGAGGCCCGCAGCGCCGCAGGCAAGAAAGCCTCCGGCGGTGGGACGTTTGCGCTGCCATTCGGCCTTGCGCTCCACCCGTGTCGGGAGACGTAACGGGGGTGCAGGGGGCGTAACGCCCCCTGCTTTCATCCCTTAAATATACTTCAAACCCTCGGCTGCCAGCCGCTCCCGCATCTTGTACATGTCGAGACCCAGCACACCCGCAGCCAGCTTCTCGCGCTTCTCGCCTTCATTGGCCTCGCGCGCCTGAGCGGCGGCCAGCACCTCGGCGGCCTTCTCGCGCGGCACCACGACCACGCCGTCATCATCGGCCACGATCACATCGCCCGGCTGCACGGCGGCATTGGCGCACACGACAGGCACGTTCACCGAGCCCAGCGTGTTCTTCACCGTGCCCTGCGCCGAAACGGCCTTCGACCACACGGGGAAGTTCATTTCTGTCAGGTCGCGCACGTCGCGCACGCCCGCATCGATGATCAGGCCTCGGCAGCCGCGGGCCTGAGCGCTGGTGGCCAGCAGATCGCCGAAATAGCCGTCCTCGCAAGGCGAGGTGGGGGCCAGCAGGAGCACGTCGCCCTCCTTCAACTGCTCGATGGCGACATGGACCATCCAGTTGTCGCCGGGGGCGGCGCTGATCGTCACGGCGCTGCCCGCGATGCGCGCACCGGCATAGATGGGGCGCATATAGGCAGCCAGCAGACCGGTGCGGTTCTGGGCTTCATGGACGGTGGCCACGCCGCATTTGGCGAGCCCGTCGATCACTTCCTGATCGGCGCGGAGGATATTCTGGACGACGACACCCATGGGGGTTCTCCTCTGATCTGTTTGGGTCGCTGGATGCGCCCTTGGCCGCGATCAGGGAAAGCGGAAGTCTGGCGCAGCTATTAGATTTCGCTAAGATGGCGTGATGGAGATCTGGGATTTCAACCTGCGCCATCTGGCCGCCATCACGCGGATTTCGGAGCTTGGCACGATGATTGCGGCCGCCGAGGCGGTGAGCCTGACCCAACCGGCCATAACACAGGCCTTAGGACGGATGGAGGAGCAACTCGGCCTGCCGCTGTTCGAGCGGCGGCACAATGGCATGGTGGAGACCGAGGCGGCGCGTTTGCTGGTGCCGCGATTCCGGGCAGCGCTCGATCATATCGGCTCGCCGCATGTCACCATGTCGCGCTTGCGGGCGATGTTGGCGCTGGCCGATGCCGGGTCTTACGTGGGGGCGGCGCAGATTACCGGCCTGTCGCTGCCCTCGCTGCATCGCGCGGTGAACGATCTGTCGCTGTCGATGCGGCGGCAGTTGGTGGCGCGGCGCGGCAAGGCGATCATGCTGACCGAGGCGGGGCGGGCCATGGCGCGCTCGCTGCGACTCGGGCGGATCGAGCTGGAGACGGCACTGGCCGAACTGGCATCGCTGAAAGGCGACGAGCAGCGCAGTCTGGCAGTGGGGGCGATGCCTTTGTCGCGGGCCCGAGTGTTGCCTGCGGCGGTGACTCGCTTTGTGCGGCGCCATCCTCAGGTCCGGCTGCGCATCGTGGAGGGATCGCGCGCCGAACTGGTCGAGCCCTTGCGCAATGGTGCCATCGATCTGATGATCGGCGCGCTGCGCCAGCCGCTGATGGAGCCCGATCTGGTGCAGACCGAGCTGTTTCTCGACCATCCGGTGGTGCTGGGGCGGCGGGATCATCCCTTGGCGGGGCAGGCGCCAACGCTGGAGGATCTGGCGCGATGGCCATGGATCATCGCTGCCAAGGGCGCGCCTTTGCGCGATGCGTGGGAGCAGATGTTCGCCCGCGCCGGGCTCGATCAGCCGCAGGTGCTGGTGGAGGCAGGGTCGGTGATGACCATCCGTCAATTGCTGATCGAGAACGATTGCCTGACTTTGCTGTCGCCCGATCAGGTTTCCGTGGAGCTGGAGGCCGGTTGGCTGACAACCCTTTGCGCCGCGCCCCCGGGGTTGGCCCGCATGATTGGCGTCACAACACGCGCTTCATGGGTTCCCACGCAGGTTCAGGTCGATTTTATCGAACAGCTGCATCAGCTTACGCAATCGTATCAAGATCATGATGCGCAGCAGGATTAGCATCACCTTATAGCAGGCGGGCAGTTCCGATTGGCTGTATCCCGCGATCAGGGGCAGGTCCGGCGGCATGACGTTCAACCCTGCCACCACGCTGCCCCTATCGCTCGCCCTGATCGGCTTTGGCGAGGCGGGCGAGACCTTTGCCAGTGCCGCCGGATGGCGCGCGGGCAACGAGTTCAACGCCGGGGCCTGCGATCTGAAGCCGGAGCGTGTGGCTCAGGCGCAGACGCTGGGGCTGGGCACGGGCGATGCCGCGGCCGTGCTGAGCGGCGCCGAGTTGGTGCTGTGCCTTGTCACCGCCGATGAGGCGCTGCCTGCTGCTGTGGCCTGTGCGCCGCTGCTGCCCAAAGGCGCGATCTGGTGCGACGGCAATTCGGTGGCGCCGGGCACCAAGCGCGCCGCCGCCGAGGCGATCGAGAAGGCGGGCGGCATCTATGTCGATATGGCGATTCTGGCGCCGGTGAATCCCGCCAGGCTCGATGCGCCTTTGCTGCTCAGCGGCGCGGCGGCGCAGGATGCCGCCAGGCTTTTGGCCCGCGCCGGTTTCCGCAACATCCGCGTGGTGGGCGATGAAGTGGGCCGCGCCAGTGCGATCAAGATGATCCGCTCGGTGATGGTCAAGGGCGTCGAGGCACTGACCGCCGAGATGATGATGGCTGCCCAGAAAGCAGGCGTGGTGGATGAGGTTCTTGCCTCGCTCGACGCCAGCGAAAAGCCCAAACCCTGGGCCGAAAAAGCCGCCTACAACATCGAGCGCATGGTGACTCACGGCGCCCGCCGCGCCGCCGAAATGGAAGAATCGGCCAAGACTTTGGAAGGCCTCGGCATCGAGCCGCTGATGACCTCGGGCACCGTTGCCCGCCAGCGCGAGATGGCCGGGCGGAAAGACCGTCTGATCTAATTCCGGTTGAGCATCGCTCACCTAAACCGCACAAATTTCGAAGGGAAGGATAGCAACGTGACTTTGGTGATCGACTGCCACGGGCATTACACCACAGCGCCTGACGCCCATACCGCATGGCGCGACGCGCAAAAGGCCGCTTTCAAGGCTGGCGAGGCGGCCCCGGCTTACCCCGCCATCAGCGACGATGAAATCCGCGAGACGATCGAGAAGAACCAGCTGCGCCTCATCAAGGAGCGCAAGGCCGATCACACGATCTTCTCCCCGCGCGCCAGCACCATGGCGCATCATGTGGGCGACCAGCAGGTCAGCGAAAGCTGGTCGATCCATTGCAACAATCTGATCGCCCGCGTGGTCGAACTGTTCCCCGAGACCTTCACTGGCGTCTGCCAGCTGCCGCAGAACCCGCAGAGCGATCTGTCGGTCTCGATCAAGGAGCTGCGCCGCTGTGTCGAGGAGCTGGGCTTTATCGGCTGCAACCTCAACCCCGATCCGGGCGGCGGGCACTTCACCAGCCCGCCGCTGACGGACGAATACTGGTTCCCCATGTATGAGGCGATGAGCGAGCTGGACGTGCCCGCCATGATCCACGTTTCGGGCAGCTGCAATCCGGCGCAGCATGCCACCGGCGCCTTCTACATCGCGGCGGACACCATTGCCTTCATGCAGCTGCTGGAAGGCGATCTGTTCAGCCGCTTCCCCAATCTGCGCTTCATCATTCCGCATGGCGGCGGCGCGGTGCCCTATCACTGGGGTCGCTATCGCGGTCTGGCCGATATGCTCAAGAAGCCCGCGCTCGACGGGCATCTGATGAACAATGTTTTCTTCGACACCTGCGTCTATCATCAGCCGGGCATCAACCTGCTCAATGAGGTGATCGAGACCAAGAACATTCTGTTCGGCAGCGAGATGGTCGGCGCGGTGCGCGGCATCGATCCCACCACCGGCCAATATTTCGATGACACCAAGCGCTATATCGACGCTCTGCCCGTCACCGACGAGCAGCGTCATGCCATTTTCGAAGGCAATGCCCGTCGCGTTTTCCCGCGTCTGGATGCCAAGCTGAAGGCTCTCGGTCATGTCTGACACCCCCGAAGAACTGGGCGAGCCCAAGGGTGAAGCCACCGGCGCCGTCGGCCCGGTCGGCAATCAGGGCGACATCGCGGAGTATCTGGAAGAGCTGGAGGATATCCCCGGCACGCGCGTCTACACTGCCGCGCGCGCTCGCAAGGGTTACTGGCTCAACCAGTTCGCGATGAGCCTGATGAAGGAAGAGAACCGCACCCGCTGGCGCGCCGACGAAAAGGCCTATCTGAACGAATGGCAGCTTTCGGACGAGGTCAAGCAGGCGCTGCTCGACCGTGATTACAACCGCCTGCTCGATCTGGGCGGCAACATCTATTTCCTCGCCAAGGTCTTCTCGACCGATGGTCTCAGCTTCCTGCAGGCGGTCTCCACCATGACCGGCATGAGCGTGACCGAATATAAGGCGATGATGGATGCCGGTGGCCGCTCGCCCGAAGGCGTGCGATCGATCAAGGGAGGTTATTGATATGGCGCGCATTACCGCCGGTGTCGGCTCCAGCCATATCCCCCTGCTGGGTGTGGCGGTCGATCAGGGCAAGACCAAGGACGACTATTTCACCCCGATCTTCGAGGGTTACGAGTGGACCAAGGAATGGATCAAGGGCGAGAAGCCCGATGTGATCATTCTGGTCTACAACGACCATGCCTCGGCCTTCGATGCCAACATCATCCCCACCTTCGCCATCGGCACGGGCGAGCGCTACAAACCCGCCGATGAGGGCTGGGGCCCGCGCGAGGTGCCCGATGTGATCGGCGAGCCTGATCTGGGCTGGCATATCGCCCAGAGCCTGATCCTCGACGAGTTCGACATGACCATCATCAACGAGATGGATGTCGATCACGGCCTGACCGTCCCGCTGTCCATGATGTTCGGCCAGCCCGAGGCATGGCCGGTGAAGGTCATTCCGCTGGCGGTCAATGTCGTCACCTATCCCGTCCCCACCGGCAACCGCTGCTGG
>Ga0116227_10007868_pt1 | contig 20520 bp, 16 predicted proteins | sample S1TSphgellanicum_FD_89693 | JGI IMG/M metagenome (GOLD analysis project Ga0116227, IMG submission 89693) | Host-associated microbial communities from peat moss isolated from Minnesota, USA - S1T2_Fb - Sphagnum magellanicum MG | ecosystem: Host-associated > Plants > Peat moss > Unclassified...
GCCGGCTGCACACCATCCGTTAACTGAGTCTGACACTGCAGCTTTCTGCCCACCAAGAATGGGAAGATTCTCTGTATAGAACTAATCATGAATAATGGGTCTTCATCAGAATTTAACCGTCTTGAATTCTTTCTTGAAGAATTTAAATTCACTCTCAAAGCCCATGAGTTGTAGCTACATTCAATCCATTGCTGCAAGGAAAGGGAAATAGAATAAAATAGTTTTAAGAGGGAAAAAATAAAATTTAAAGAAGAAACCAAATAAAGAGTAGATAATGAAAAAAAATAAAACTTATAATAATGAAAAGAAACCCTACTTGAAAAAGAATGAGGTGTGTCTTCTTTCTCCAAACTTCGAACTTGCATCCAAATAAACAAAGATACAAAAGTGAAAAAGAAACTCTTTATTTTTATCATTTAAAAAAAAACAGAAAACACATAAAAATATAAAAAATAAAAGTTTAAAAAGAAAACTAAAACATGAACCAAACATTGTTGAAATAACACACCTGTGCATTATGCACAAGGTTCACACTCGTATATATATATATAACATCTAGATTAAGAACTATTTTTTTTCTATGAGAATCTGCCCAAATGTATCAATAGTAATAATCTTTCAAGTAATTTTAGAATAACATCATAAAGACATGTAAACCCTAATCTTCTTATTTCTCCTAGTATTTCCTATTCAATGATGTTTGATAAAAATGCTAGACATGGGAGTTCAAGATTCTTAAGCTATGAACCAAATATTAAAAAATGTTTTTTTGGTCCACACATCCAACAATGATGAAAAGTTTGACTATGAGTTTGACCAAACTTTGCAATTTTTCTTCACCATGAAATTTCCACATGTGCCATTATCTTTCTTATGTTCATTGTTGTTTTCCAAATGGGTAATGATCTTGGCTTTGGGCTTTGAGATTTGTTTTTAAATCCTTTTATAAAAAGACATTGCATCATCACCCATGTTTGGATGCAATTAGTGATTGTCACTAATACACAACCTCCACAAAGAGATTGATGCTAGGAAAAAATATACTTACACGCCATGTGTATGGAATGGAACACAATTAGATTAAGAAAAAAAGGAATACCCCAAAACGATAGCAACAAAATCCTAAAGATTAAAATAACCACAAACCCTACCACTCACCCATTCACCTTATTACCCTTCCATCACAAAAAAAGAAAAGATAGAAAAAAAGTTTGCACCAATTTCACATGCTCTATAACAAGGTGGAAACCATTGCTGACGAAAGTCAAACTTACGAATGGAAGGAAAGAAGTAGGGCACAATGAAGGTACTTAAAAGATTTCCTTTGAGAAGTTACTAAACCCGATTAAAAAAGAGGTTCCACACCTCCAAGGTAGTTGTTTGTGTTGAACCCATTGTTGATGTTACTAATGTCATTTTTTACATGTTCATCGTGATTAGAGACATAATGTATGCTCCCTTCTATGATACTCTTCATAAGAGGCCACAACAAGCGTTCATAGACACATATTTTGCTTAATCATTTGACACCCTTAATTTCTAAGTTTCCCAATGCACCTATAATAATGTTGCGATTTTGATGTACATATGTATCGCGTGTTGTTGGCGAATGTGCTTCAATGACATGAATTGTGTTGGCAATAAATTCAATATTAATAAAAACATTGTTGGCAATTATGAGGTGGCAACAATCGCACAAATGGTGACATTAGGATTTAACTACTTTAAATGGTGGCAATGCTACCTCATGGCGTTAGGAGGATCTAATGATTTTGTTCAAATTTTACCCCCACTTTTCCAACAACCTTGTCACAAGGGTCTTTTTTATGTAGCCTTTTTGGCAATTTTTCACCCAAAAAAATCATTGAACCTTATCGGTTATTAGAACGAAAAGCAATGAATATCACATTAAAGCAAATTCCTAAATTGGAAACTAAACCCACTAATTCTTAGCCTAATCAGAATTGAGTTGAAAAACCAAATGTATTTTTTATTTTCAAATCATGAGACTTGGGTGTTATCAAAGGTTTAACCCGAGTCTAGTTATCAAACTTTAAAATTCAAGGGTTTTTATTCTAGTAGCTAAAGATAATAGTCTATTAAAAAAATTTAGTTGTAGTTTTTGAAAAGGTTTAGGATAGATAGGTTAATGAGTGAACACCTATGAACACGAAGGAGGTTGAATCCTTACACATTACTTATTTGCTTTTGAAGCTTAAAGAATATTTGTAGCCTTCCACCTAATGCTTCCAACATTGAAAAAATTGTTCAATTCAATAAAGGAATGAAGAAGATATGGGGTGTTTGGTGTAAAGGGTTCAATGTTCAATGATGGGTGAACTAAAACAAATTAAGATTTTGAGCTTAAAATCTTTGATTATTGCATCTTTGCTTGTGGAATACAAAGAAGTTTTGTAAAGCCTTAGTTGGTGCACCCATTGAGTTCCAAATCACTTGAAATGGATTAAAATTGAGGAAGATATGAGGTGGAATCAAAAAGCACTATAAAACTATTTTTTCAAAAAAATTGAAACAAACTATCAGTCATCCTCTTCCTATGTTTTCTAGGTTGCTCCTTTACATCTAACACTAAAAGAAAATTTGTAACTTTTCAATTTGTGTAACTTTCTAATTGCTACGAAAAAGGCAAAAATGAAAATAAATTAACTATTCACCAAGGAAATCCATGAAACCTAAATGTACTAATAAATACGTTATTTTCATTGAAAATATTGTGCAATAACTTAAGGAAAATAAAATTATTATTAAAAAAAATAAATGAGTTTACTCTAAATTTACGAAAAAAGAAAATTGTAATTTACAGAAATTATCTTCCTCTCAACTATAAAAATTAACCAACTATAAAATTCTGGAATAAAATCTTCATAAATTATAATAATTAAGTTGCTAAAAATTGAAAAAATTGAGTAACTCAAATTTGTAATAGTTGAATTACTGAAAATAACAGTATTTAACTTCTTCAAAACTCTAGTAATTAGATTACTGAAAAATCAAATATTTAATTCAATGAAATTTATGGTAACTAAACTACTGGAAATGACAATCATTAAATTACGAAAATTTACAATAATTAGACTATTGGAAATTAACGTAGTTAAATTAATAAAAATTAAATTACTGAAATTTATTGTAATAAATTTATTGAAAATAAAAATAGTTAAACTACTGTAATTAAGGTAATATTTTTTAAAAAAAAATAAATCACTGTAAATTAATGAGATTTCAGTAATTAAATTACTAAAATCTAAATGAATTAAACTACTGAAATTTACAGTAAGTAAATTACTGTAAATTACAGCAATTGAGTTTATTGTAACTAAATCATTCAAAGTAACAATAATGAACTTATTGAAAATTACATAATTGAATTAATGTAGTCAATAGTAATTTAAATACTGAAATTTACAGTAATGTAATTAGCATGAATTACTGAAAATTATAGTAATAAATTTCTGAAATTTAGTCATTAGATTGCTGATATTTTGCAGTAATTTAATTATTCAGATTTGTAGTAATTTCATTATTGCAAATTATAGGAAGAAAATTACTACCACTCACATAATTAAATTAGTGAAACTTAAATTACTGAAAAGGCAAGAAATAAATTACTAAAATTTATAATAACTACTATGAATTTGAGTAATTAATTGACATGAAATTAGACTATTGGAAAATATTTCTCAATGTCAAAAGCATTGGAGCATTTTAGAAATATGTATAAGTCTTTGTTGAAGTGATGAAAAGTTCTACCTGAATTATTATATATTTATATTAATTATTACTTTAATCTAAATAAAACTTAGACAAAAAATTATTAGTTACATGATCAGTTCATTAGATAATTAATTTTTTTGCTAATTAGTTGTATCATTGAGAACTTTTTAAATGCCAAAAAAAAAAATGGGAGAAAGCTTCATTTGTAGTTGTATTATAGTCTGCAAGAAAGATGCAACTTGAAATGTTATCCCACATTCTTTGCACTTCATTCTCACTTTGAAAGTTATATAACAAGGGTTGTGGCCTTTCATTATCCTAATATTAAGCAACTTTCATTTGTGATGAGCCACTCAAAAGCTTGACCCACAATAAAAATGAAAATATTTATCACTCTATGTAAATAGGGTTTAGGATTTATGACCTAGTCGCCTAGGTGGGTAACAAGGTCCTACTGCTTAGGTTGGTAGCTAGGTCCTACCTATCTAATTTGCTAGGTTGAACTAAGTGGGTACCTACATAGGTAAGTAAGTAGACCTATTCAACCTATACATAAATATGTAGATTGTAGAAAGGTAGATAGGTAGGTATGGACATAGGTAGGTAGATACCTATACATAGGTAGGTAGATACCTATACATAGGTAAGTAAGTAGACCTATTCAACCTATACATAGATATGTAAATTGTAGAAAGGTACATAGGTAGGCATGTGTAATTAGGCCATGTGGCAAACCTTATGGCCACATGCCACATGGCAACCCCTATGGCCACATGGCATGTGGCAGACCAAGATTTGAATAATAATGCTTGTATCAATGATGACATGTGGGATGCTAAAATAACCTTACAATGTGTCACATTTTACCATGGGTCAAAAAGGGTATTGGTCAAAAAACTTAGTCAAAAGCATCAACTTGGGGTTGGTCAAAAAAATTGTCCTAGTCATAATGGACTTGTTAAATCAACTTGTCCTAGAAAACTAAGGGGTTTTTTTTTATCATTGACACTTTGAGGTACTTTTTGGTCTAAAAACCTAGTTTGAAAAACCTCAAATTCTAGTAACTTGGTGGCCAAGGATTAAGGTCCCAAATTTGTCTAGCCACATTTGCAAACATTGCCTCATGCAATTGTCTTTCCTCCCACAATAAAGGACTCAATTTTTGCCATTAAAAAAAATAAAAAATCCTCATTCTTGTGTTTTGATGTTTAAGGTTAATTCTTTCCTTTGTTTTTTAAAAAAAATGTTGGAGGTTTGTTCTTCTTTTGTCACTTGGTTTTTGTTTTGTTTATTTGAGTTTTTTCAATGTTGTTATTTTGAAATTTGTTGCTATTATTGTTGTTTGAACTAAGTTAATTATTATTGTTTTGAAATATGAAATATGTGCGATTTAAAAGGAGGCACTTGCATCACTCCCAAATTTAACTCCCATTTTGTGAATTGAAAGTTTTTTAATTTGAAATATCTAAATCAAGGTTTGAAAGGCCAAAAATTGTCCAAATTAAGCCATTTTTTAACTGTTGAAAAAGTATTGAAAAATATTACACTAAAATGGGATTTCATTTTCAAAACAATGATATATCACATAAGTTATATGCCCATGATGATTATGCAATGGAGTCACTGTTCCATTATACCTTCATTAACATCCATTAGTTTTTAAACTTAAAATTCAATATTTCAAATTAAATTTTAATTTCACACTTTTTGTGGGGTGTCCATATCTTGGCCCTCAACATCACCCAAATATTCATGAAGCAATATGGCAATTGCAAATATATGTTTTTGCGTCAATGAGCTTGCAACTTACTAATTGCAACTTCCAATAATGTTCCACTATTCAAATTGTTGCCCAATGAACAATAAATTACAACATACCAAATCTTAGATTGCAAGTCTATAATGTGCATCAACTCCTGAACAAATTCACCTAAACCTTTATTTAAATTATGTTGTTTACATTTTCTAATCAAAGTCAAAATTATTGTTAAGAATCAAGATTCTATCAAAATTACATGTGTTGTGTTTTAGTTACTTTGGGGTGTCATTTGTTGTGATCAATTCACATCCAAATTTTAGGAATCTAAAGTTTTCAACTTTTCACATGTTTCAAGGGTTTTGTTGGGTGTAAAATTTTTTCTACATCTAAAGGTTTTGCAGTTTGTTGAGTGCAAGGGTTTTGTTAGGTTTTCAACTTTGTTGTGTTCATCGACAATGGCACCATTGAAATTGCCATTGAATTTTAGAATCAAAGTTTTTATTATTATTATTGTGATGCCAATTGAGCACATGGAAACTTCTACTACTACAAGTTCAATGACATCTTATAGTTGTTCTCATTTTCCTCCACCTAAGTTTGGTAAACTTGAGGATCCAATCAACTTGTCTAACATGTAGATGTAAACTTACCTTCATTTTCATTGTTTTAACATAAAAGTCTATCGAACTTGAATGCCATGGGACCTACACCATCAAAGTTCATAATCAATAATTCATTTTAGTTGCACAACCTAACAACATAACATTATTATGCACATGAATAATGAATGATATTGTAAATACACAAAACAACATGGGTGTTGAATTTGAATGTTTTTAATCATTACACTCAAAAATTGAATGTTCATATAATTTAACACAATTGTCAATAATAAGATTTTGATGTTCTCAATCAATATATATATTTTTTAAACAATTTTTTTTCCCAAACAAACAAATGAGCAACAAAAAATCAAATGTTTTCACTCTATGTTATCAAATGAAAATTTGATTTAATTTGTATCTTGAGCATTTTTTTCTTTGAATTAAGAGCCAAAAATGCAAAAGAGTTTATACATATCTTATTTTTAGTTGTTTCACGAAAAACTAACAAGCTTAAAATTAAAAAGAACAATCGTCTTTTTATTTGTCCTTTTTTTTTTTTGACACTATACTATCACTATATTGACATTAACAACTATTTTTAAATTATATTTTAAACTGTAAGTAGGTAGGTAATAAATAGATCTAGGCAAGTTGTAAAAAGATAAGTAAATAGGTAGGTAGGTGAGAGCTTAACAAAGTGTAGCCTAGTTACTTTAATCTAACCTACCTATCCTAGCCCCCTAGGCATGCACATAGGCTATAAGTATACGAAATTGAACCCTTAACCTTCATAATGATATTGACCAAGTTTTTACCAACGGATCACACCTTCAAAAGGTGAATTTTTTTGGTCAAAAATTTATATTTCATATCATTATTTATGTACATATGTGAAAAGGTTAAATAATTAATAGGTAGATAAAAGAGGTAGGAAGAGGGTGAATAGGAGGTAGGTGGGAAGTAGGAAGGAGGTAGGTAGGAGGTATGTAGGAGATAAGATTTAAAAAATAAATGTATAAACTTAAACTACCTATGTATCAAAGTAGGAGGTAAATAGGTTGAGCCTAGTTTAACCAACTTAAAACAAATTTAACTTAAAATAACATACTTTAATCAAGTTTATCCAAGTTTTGTCGAGCTCAAATTTAATAACATGCTTTAATCAAATTTAACCTAGTTTAATTTAGTTTAACCAAAGTTTAAACAAAATAACTGAGCTTAACTAAATTTTGCCAAATTTAACCTAAAGAACGTATTTTAGTCAAATTTAGTTTAAATTAACCAAATTTCACTTAATAATTTTTTTTAGCCAAGTTTAACCTAGTATAATTTAGTTCAACCTAAATAACCCTAAGTTAGATTAAACTATTTAGGTTTAGCCTAAGGAAACATGTCTATGTTACTTAACTTTTGCTTAAGAAGACCTAGATTTGCTTAAAATAACCTATGGAAGCCTAAACTAAATTGTTGGGTGGCCTAAGTTAACATAGGTTTTTTATACATTTATGATAACTATGTTTGCTACAAAAAATGGCGGTACAATCTTTAAGGACTTGACCTTTCAAAGTGGAAGTGAAAGGTTCAAGTCTTTTTATTCTCATCCTATATAATATTTAGCTTCTTAAGAGTAGGTGGTTAGCCAAGCCTAACTTGTTTTTAAACTTAGTTTGGGTTGTTTAGCTTATGCCCCCTGAGTTTGGGCGTGTAGGTGAGGTTACCAAGCTTAAGGTGTGCACCTACCCTATGTTAGTTAAATTAGGTCTTATTTGACTATGAGTTAACTACCATGTGGCATAACAATCATAGGTCATTATCCTTATTTGACTATGAGTTGACTACCATGTGGCATCATGCAATTGGGTAGGAAAAAAATTTCCTTGTTTTAGATTACTACGTGTCAACCCATAAGTGGTTAATAAAATCTTGAATTCATCCTAGGTTGCCATTTTGATGTAAGGCATTAATCGAAATATATGTAATTATATTTTTAAATTAAATCTTGGCCATTGGAGATGTCCTTCATGATTGTGACAAATATGATTATAATCATGGAAAACATGTCACAAATTACATTTATGACTACACCATTTTGTGATTAGTGGCAAATACAATGGGGCCATATATATGGACTAATAATCATGTAGTCATGGCCAGTCATATATGTGGCTTAGGACTATAACACTTGTCGCTTATGTAATCATATTTACCATGTTTTGGCGTAGTGTGGTGTTCCTTTAATAATAGATGATCTCGATTATTAGATCATCCCTATGTTCTTCTAGTAAATGTTTCATATGGTTCCAAGTTTTTTCTTTGAAAATGTCATATTTTGTGGGTCATTATTATATTCTTGGTATATGTGGTATGGTATGTTGCACTTATTTAGGTGTATAATATTGCATTGCTTCTCAAAGCAATTGATGTTCATCATCTTATAATTCCATCCCTCCATTTTGCCCAATTGTAGTTTGATCCAATTGCTTTGGTAAACAATTAGTCAACATTTGATTCACTTTTTTCCTTTTTCTACTATTTTTTGATCAATTTCCACTTTCAAACCCAAACCCTTATGATAGTTACCTTGTTGAAGTCCTTGTCATAAAACAAGCTAATCAAATAATATTTTTTTAAGATGTGATTTTTTTTTCCATGTTAACATTTATGTTTTTAGAAAATGACAAAATCACTCAACAACATATATAAATTTTGATTTCTCCCTTAAATTCATCCCCAATATGGTTGCCATATGGTAAGTATTATTTCTATAAAACTTCTATATCATAATATTTCGTATAACAAAATTTGTATTCCAAAACATAAACTTTGTATTCTACAAAACAAACACACAAAAATTAATACAATCCATGATTACAATAATAATTTTGTACTTCCTACACATAATTTCTATCAAAACACTACAAATTCTTCAATCTTTTATGAATTAAAGACAAAAAATTATATCATCAAAACAAAACAAAAACTACATGTTCCATGTCCGAGCTTCCATTCTCTATTCCCTACATTTATCCTATGTATAATGTCCCAATTGCAATGTTTCCCAAAACTTCATGGAATAAAAGTAGTTCAAAATTTTCCATCATAAATAGAATTAAAAAATCCCATTAATGTTTGCCCTAATTTTCTATTAATAGTGTCATTATTTGGCTAATTGTGACAACAATTAACAACCTAATCAAGTCTTCATTAAAGAAAACCAAGGAAGAATGGGAGTTGCAAAATATATTTGAAAGACAATGAATGTAATTCAATAAGGTGAAGCAATGTGTTATAACAAGACAAATGTTTGTATGGGCTCAACCTCTATGGATGTAAACATGATAATAAGACTTAACCCAACCAATGTGACAAAATACTTTTGATTCTTTCAAAAACAATGGGAATGCTTGCTAAGATGATGTGATATATTATGATTGATTACAAAGGTGATGGATTAGGAATCCACATTTTTTAATAATGGTCAAATTTTATTTTATTTTGTCATAACATATTATATTATTATGTAAAGGTGTGAATAACTATTGTACATGATTATATCATTTTAAAAGCACCCAAAATATTTTAAAATTTTAGAAAAATAACAAAAACATTGGTTACAATGTTTTATGTGTGCTTTTGAATATTCTATTATATTCATTATATTCAATCCAAATTATTTAACATGTTTTCATAACATATTAAAGAATGTTTCATGTAAAATAGTTTAAAAAATTGCAACCTTAATATACATTTTTAAACACTAAACTATGAAACATTGAACAATGGTTATATGTGTTAGTGTGGCTACACTTGATGCATCTTAAAAATTGCATTATTTATGACAATTTTAAAACTTTAAATGAGTCATTGTGTGTTCATTACCCTAGGCCAAAATGGTGAGAATTTTTTTTTAAGAATACAACTTCTTGGTATTCAATGAGGTGAGGTCCATGTGCAAGATTTTTCTTTTTCAATTTTGTGAAGTAGGTGGATTTGTGAACATCTAGAAAAGGACTTAACAAAATATGGGCAAATGTAAAAAAGAAGTGGATTGTTTTGGGAATTCTAATATATACTAGCAACATGAAAGAACCTATGGTTTAAATGTGGCAATTTCAACATTTTTTTCCGTGATATGGTGAATTTGGGCCTTTTCTCTCAAAAAAACCATTTAAAAAAGTTGTAACCTTTTTAAATTTTTCACCAAGGCAAAATCCCACCACAAAAAAAACATTATTCATGTGACAAGGTTATAAATCATAATATTTATGTATAAAATTTCAACCTTATAACCAATGTTGAACAATTTTTTGTTTTCATGAAGAACCCTTGGTTTTAATTGTTTTTACAATTTTTTAAGTTTTGGTCTCACACATAAATGGAACTAATAATTTGGATTATTCCCCAAAAAATTCAATTAAATTTCAAATTTGAAAATTAAACTTGGTTTTGGTCCAATTTTTATTAACCACATGATTGAAATTGAATGGTTCACTATTGAGTTAACCTTTAGTTAACCCTAAATTTATCCTTTTTTCCAAAGCCATGTATTTTGGTTTGGTTCTAGTTTTGGTTCTAATCCATACATAAATAGAATCAAAAATTTGATTTTGGGTCCAATCTTTTTGAAAAAATTCATTTCAAATTTTGATTTTGTTGCAATTTTGAAATTTTGTTGGAATAAACAATTTGAAATCATTGACGCATGCGCGCACACACGCGTGTGTCTTGTAGTCTTAATATAAAGATTGTGACTAAAGTTAAGGCATGAAAAATGAAGCAATTTAAGAGAATGTCTTAATATTTGAATGCATTCCCACAAGCACGAAAAAATGTAAGGAAATGAGTTTGAACATTTTTATTTGGATTTCAACTTTGGGAGTTGAAATCTTGCGAGTGTTTAAAATTTTTGGGACAAGGTTTTAGATAATAAACCTTGTCCAAATTTATGCCCTTTCAAAGTGTTGGAAAAGTTACAAAAAATAAGTATCAAAAGTGAGTTCATATTTTGCATTTGGAAATTCGAAACTCAAATTATGGCAAAAATAATGACCACGAGTCAAATAAATAGTTTGATTTTAAGCATTAAAACCTAAGCAAGAAAAGTCAAATGACATTTGATTTAAACCTACTACACAATGTTGAATTTTTAAAAGACTTATAGCTTTTCCTTTGAGAACTATTTGATCAAACTTGATATGTGGGGGTTATGAACTTGTAAATTTGTGACATTCATAATTGGGCAAAATTGGGAATTTTGAAACTTCCTCTTGGAATTTGGTCATTTTGATGTCTTTTACATCACCATTCACACAATATAATGTATGGAGGAAAATAATTAACTTTTCCAAGTCTAAGCCATGGGGTTTTGTGAGTGTGAATTGTTTGTGGCTTGTTCAAGCAACAATTTAGTTTTGATTTGTGCAAATTAACTTCATTTTGAACTTAAGCCTATGAGTTTGTCATAACCCCATCTTGAAGTTCCCATGCTTTTTTTCTTTATGCTAGTTAGGGAGTGCACCTTGAATTTGCATTTTGTTACAAAATTACAAAACTAAGAATCAATAGGTTTTAACCTTCAATACCACTTGACAAACCAAGGGGTGTATCAATTTGTTTCAATGAGGTTCATCAAATGGTAATGTGTATGTGATTTTGGAACAAGCGAACAATGTTAACAAGGTTCATATGAATGAATTGAAAGTGTGGTTTTAAAGCAAACAAGTAGTAAATGATTTCTAGTTCTTTAATGATTTTTTGTCAAGTTATAGCATATGTGTGATTTTAGAGCAAATGAACAATAATCAATATCTATTCATCCAACAAAGTTCATCAAGGTTGCAATGTGTGTGTGATTTTGAAACAAGCAAGCGATTTCCAATTAGGTTCGTGAGAATGATTACATGTGTGTGATTTTGAAGCAAGTGAATAGCAAATGAACAACAAATCTATCAACATTTGTGTGTGTGTTGCATGTGTATTAACCTTTAGCATTCCAAATTTGTGTTTGGGATTTTAAGTTACTAGATTTGTTGTGGGATTTGAGAGAATGCATGTGTGTGGGGAAGGGAGGAACGAACAAAGTCGATTTCAATTGCATTTTGTTTCAATTGAAATTGTGTTTTGTTTTGATTTTGCACATGAAACCGACTATTTCTATTTCATGATCTCATCTTGGGTTTTTATGTTGGTCTCCTATTTAGATGATTTTAACAATAACTCAAATCTCAAGATAAAAAGGCAAATGTAGGCGCAATGCAAGACCAAAGATACTTTTGATTTTAAGAATAATTTTGTTTTGTTTTAAATGATTTCAATGTGCTCCCTCAAAGTTTATAATAGTTCATTATGATGTTCTCAATGTGTTCCTTTAATGCTTATATGTTCCCCCAAGTTGTTCAAAATAACATGACACTTTATGTAATACAATAGTACCTTGGTGGCTTCAACACAAATTATATTATTAAAAAAAATCATAAACTTTTAAGATTCTTTTTTTTTAAAACTATGTTTTTGAAGGAAAATGAAGAATCTTTTGGAATAATATCATAATAATTTATTTTCAGAATGAATTTTTAAAAAATATTGGCAAAATTTCCCCCCAAAAAACAGAAAATATGTGACAAAATATTCCCTTTTCATTTTTACTTTTCTCATTTGTGGAAATTTCAAACCCCAAAGAAAACGCTCTAATTCCAAGTGCCCAACTTGGAGGAAAAGTGTCCTGGTTCCTGTGTGACTCTGAGCAGTCTTTTTTTAATTGGCGAAGTTTCGCCAAAAAGAGAAATTAAAAAATTTAAATTTCGAAAAAGAAGTTCTTTTGAAGCTTTTTAGTCGCCAAAAGTGAGGGAATTTTTTTGGGTAGAAATTCCCAGATCCACATATTTTGGTTTTCATTGTGTACCTAAAAATATAGAAAGATGATGAAATTATTTGTACTTGATTTTTGGTATATAGGCAGATTTGGCTAAATTTTCCTAAGGATGATCGCCACTTTGGCTACAAACAAAAAAACCCTAAAAAAACCACCCTGTGTGATGCTTTTTTGGAACGGTTTTAAAATTAGGGCTTCCAGAACTGGCTCCGTTTCTGTTTCCTTGGAATTCGGAGTGGCGGTGGTGCGGATTTTGCAAGGAAAGAAGGAAAAATCGAAAAAAGAAAGAAAGAATGATGTTCGAGTCCTCACCATCGTCTCTTCCAGATCGTCTGCAGCATTCTTCTTCTTCTTCTTCTTCTTCGCAAGTGCGGCGGTGGGAAAATCGTCGTCGTCATCATTGGCAGCCGGAGCAGTTTATTGCTCGTATTATGTCTGCTTCTGCAAACGGGGATTCTTTTGTGATGGCATCGCCTTCTTATAAAAGACCGAGAGTGAACTCGGATTTCGATGATTGTGATGACCCTTTGTCTCGCAGAGCGATCCAGGTTTACAATGAAGCCACCAGATTCGTTACCAAGCCGTTTATCGCGCGTCTGTCGATGGCAGCGGAGCTTGACAATCATCATCGCGAGTTCCAGTTCGATGACGATGTTGTTGACGAGTTCGGAATACAAGTTTATGGCTCGGAATATGATCGTGGAGCAGATGAGGCGGGGGGAAGTCTTGATCTCTTGCATCCAGATAACAGCTCCTTGTGCTGCACCTACAAGTGTCGGAATTTAGTAAGAAAATATTTCTTCTCCGTTTCTTCTTTCCCAAGAAGGTCTAAGAATTTGCTCTCCCTCAAGACGCAGAAGTCTTTCTCAGTCCGCTGCCCTTTTCAAGTTTGGAAGATTGGATTTGAACTGCAATCTTGCCCCTGGAGTTTTAGGGTTCCACCCCCTGCCTTGTCTCATCTCCTTTTTCGAGTGTTTTCTGGACGGGATTGTGGCCTCTTGGATTCATAGTCTGAGAAGAAGCTTGCGGTACTCAGCATAGTTTCGGGTTATCTCCCGAGCCAAAAGTCTTTTGACGCTATTCGTCTTTGAAGTAATGGAACCCTGAGCAGCACCTTCCCTGCTTCTGACTCTCTCTTAGTGCTTGAGGTCACCTTGCCAAATCTCTTACGTCATCTGGACTCCATCGCCCCATTGCAAAACCCCAAACCCTAAACCCTAAAATAGTTGTGTGACTGCAATGTCTTATTCTTCTTAGGTATGTCACTTGCAGTGATGTAAGGCAAGTCATCATCTGGATCTTGACAATGCATGGAATCATATTTGGCAATGGCTGCAGGGTATTTCTCACTGGAGATTACAATTGCTTAGAGTAAAGCTTTTCTTATGATTGTAACTGTTGCTAACAGGTGAAGGCAGAATTCTTGGAGTTGTTAGAACAGAGAGAGAAGCAGGTAGTGGAGCTGGAGACCACTTTGAAGTCTCTTCAGGCTAGTTTGGCTGCAGCAGGTATGTTTTCTGGTTATAATGTGCTAACAGTAACCAGGAGTTCCATTTAAAGCTTCATTGTCTATGTATGCAGTGCTTGTTCCATCTTTTCGGTTATCTTCTATAGTTCAATGTCTCTCCTGCTTTGTGCATGTTCATTTCTTTCTCCATTCTTGTGCTGAGCAGAGCTTTCCTTGACTACCAGAAGCGGGAAAGGTACTTGCAGTACGCCAAAATAAGTCACTGGAGGTATCTATGGCAGCTGCGAGTAGTCGGGAGTCATCATTGCATTCACAACGCATTCATGAAAGTGATAGAGCTGATGAATTGCTGCGGACCCAGCTCAAGCGTTGTTATGAGCTCCAGGTTGTGATCTGCTTTTGTTGACCAAGCTTGTGCATGTTTTTTTGGCTCATTCTTTAGACCAGGTGTATTGCATGCTGAACTGATATGCTACTGTGACTAACATACTGTTGGTGCTGTGGCATTCAAATATTTTCAGGCCAAGCTACAAGGAGAGATGGAGCAGAAGGCAGAGGCAGAGGCGGCTGCCAGGGCTGCAGAGGCGCAGGTGAAAAAAATAAAAGATGAAAGAGACAGGGAACAACGTAATGCAGCTAGAGAAATTGTGCAGCTGAAGATGGAGCTTGACCGGCTACGACATGACAGTAATGACACTCTTTCCAGAATTAGGGCAGAGGTAGGCAACTGTAAGTCAAAAATAAATATGTGCTAATATGGTATCTGTCTCACATGCTCTACCACCATCCATAATCAGATCTTGGGCTTTTACCTCTATGGTTGGCAAGTAGCAAACACCTAGGAGAAAAGTTTTGCATTAGAGTGCTGTTTTCATTTGTGGTGAATTCCTTGGTCTTCCACACTTGACCTTACCATGCTTGGCCTTTAAACTAGGCCATTTGTTAAGACAAGGAAAGTATGGTCCAATCAAATCCATGGAGGGTTTGGAACTGGAGCACTTTTGCAACCTGTTAATGGTGTGCTGGTGGCATGCAGAATGCAACTACCATAGGGCAGGCTTATACAGCAGCTGAGGAAGTAGAAGTCTTGGAATCTCAACTGGAAGAACAACAGAGGCTCTTTGCAAAGGTTAGTTTTGTGTTTCCCAAGAGAGATGCAGTGTTTTTATCATAGATGCTTCTTTGACTTTTAGCACATGATTGGCTGATGGGATTTCTGAGTTTTTACATGTGGAGTCAGTGACCTGCAAAATGCAGAGCCTTGAAGAGAAGTGTGAGTTGGAACACAAGCTTGCCAATGCAATGTCACAGCTTGCTGAACGGGCCACTGGGCCAGCAGAGGCTGACACCATTATCAGACATCTCCGACATGAGCTCAGTCAATGTGTAAGTTTTGTGGACCATCTTTACACACAGGTTGTTGAAGTTTGAAGCTGAACACTCAGAGACTACATGACAAGTAAAAGAGCAACTTATCAGTGCTGGACTGTACATTACAAAATATTGGCATCTGCTGGGACTTCTGTGTGAAGACTGACCAGGAGAGAAGGAACTTTATTGTAGTCTCTGACAGAAAATTGATTTGTGCAGACTGCAGATGTAGAAGAGGCAAGGAAGCTCAAACAAATTCATGTTAATGCTGCACTGCTGAAGGAACAGTTGATGAGTGAGAAAGCACATGCTGACAGGGCAGAGGCAAGTCTTGCTGAAATTGCAGATATACAAGTGAGGCTTAAAGAGTTGGAGTTGGAGTTGCAAGCTTGGCGTGATATGGTTGGACAGATTCCAGGGGTTGAAGGCCGTGATGATGTGCTGCGCAAACTTCGAGAGCTTCAAAGGTGAGCTACTTCTACTCCTTCCATTGTGTTGGAACTTGGGGATCACCACCAGCACTGGCACCAAAATTAGCTGAATGTGCTTATCTGAAACCCCAGATGATAGAGCCAGGTCTAATGGAACAGGGGTTTAGGCTTGGAACAATTTTTCTGTGGTGGGCTGATATGTCTAGTGTACCTGCTCAGTTTTTTCTGTGGTCACTCCAACCATTAGCCTGTGCCTCTGTTCTCACTGTTTTGCTATGACTAACTGCTAACTGATGATTGTCAGGGAGGCGATGTCAGCAATGGCAAAAACTGGGGAGGTGACTGCACAAGTGAAGGAACTCCAGATAGCTCTTGAGAAAACTGAGGGTGAGAGGCAGAAGGCTGTGGCTCATGGAGTTGCATTGCTGGAGGAGACCACAGAAGCCACGCTTAAGATTAAGAGGCTTGAGTCTAAGGTAGCATACTTCATAAGCTGGTTTGTCAGTTAAAAGCTTGCACCATGCACAAATGTGTGAAACTCTTCTGCAGGTCCTGATTCACTAGTGAATGCACACTGGGTGCAGCAATAAAACTGATTGCAAGGTGTCCTTCCTTTTGTGTACCATGGTACAGGTAGCACTTCTCACCAAAGAACGGGATTGTCTCACAGCAATTCTGGAATCTTATGATGAAGAAGAGGATGTTATAGCAAGCCATCAGAACCAAGGCAATGCAGTGGCCTTGCTGGCTACACCTGAGAAGGCCAAGGATGTGCGCATGAAGGTTAGACCTTGAAACTAACATGTCACAGACATCTTCACATGGTCCAATGATGCCAGTACATAGTTGCAGGACATAGAAAAGGAGAAATAGGTGTTTTGATGTAGTCTTGTTTACTCCTTGTTGTCTACATAATGCTGTACTCTGTTGATTCAAATAGATGATTATGCATAATAATGCTTTTTCCTCAAACTGTCTGCAGGAACTTGAAAGGACACTGGCTGCTGCTCAGCAACATGCAACTGATTTGGAAGCTGCGATTACAAGAATCAGTGAGGTTGCTAATGAACACAGGAGAAAATGTGAGGCTCTTGCTCAAGAGCTTGGTGACAACCATGATAAACTCAAGTCTTTAGAGCGTGAGAACCAGAGACTTCGAGGAGAATTGACTGTCTTGGGCAGATGAGCATCACTGAGCAGATGTGGGTTTCAGAGCTCTGATCTAGGCCAATCTGATATTGTTTTGTAGCCATTAAGTGGATGGTGGAGTTGGGGGGGGGTTGGGGTTTGTGGTGTAGGGTATGAAAAAGACACCTTTTTGGATTGCAACTCTGGAAGGTGATTTGCACATATGAGATGTGGAAACAACCCTAAACCCAAGGTAAGAAATGAATGACACTCCACCTAACATGAGGAACAAACCCAGTGCTTAGGAACTCTGCACTTCTGTCTAAGAGCTGTGCTGGATCCCTTTGCACTTGTGTTTGTATCTGCCCTTTCAAGGGAAGGAGATGTAGTCTGTAAAGATATACCATCATCGATTTTGGATTGTAGCTTACCAACTCTCTTTGATCCAATCCTACAGCCAACCAATGCTACAAGTCATTTTGTGGTGAGGTGTTTGCACTTTGCTTTTTTATTGCAGAAACACATTAGACCCATCTCTGTGGCTCACACCTGTTAGCTAGCCTGCAACCATGGGCTAGCAGCTTTTGTTGGCTGCAACCTTGGTTCATTTTGTTGGCATTGTCACACCATTGCCCAATCCAGGCAAATACATTGCCTAGAGAAAGATTTTGAGGTTGGCCACTATTGTTCTCTTCTCAAAAGTGGTGACTTTTAGCCACCACAGAATGAGTGTTATGACATGCGAGTCATGGTTAGTTGACATAGAGTTCAGTTCCATGTTACAGAGATGACATCTCATTTGTCACCTCTGTTTATAGGGAAGAGACTACATGATGGCATAGGGGATTTGGGCATAATATTTTGGCTCAAACTTGACCTAAGGTGTGAGTGACATCTGGAGTACTGTGTGTGCATATGATGGATGAGCATGTTTCACATCAGTGCATTGCATCTAGATGAGAAGTCTTAAATCCTGTAATGGAAGTATCTAGTTTGAAGTTTGAAACTGCCATGAAGGGAAGAGGCATTATGTGATGAGCTGCATGTTTCCTTTGATGAGTTTGAAAAATTCGACATTCATGCCTGAAAGCAAATACAGAAGTGTTTGTGTAAACAATGTTATGGAAGACGATAGTCTACAAAAGTTTATGGGGATTAGTCTTCATTACTGGTTGGATCATATTAGAACCTAAATGTATACCTTGACTTTTTCCACATGCTGATTGGATGTCATTAATGTGTTGTCTCTTATATGCACCAGAGGTGCAGTTGTATTATAATGTCATGTCATGTTGAGTGCAAAATTGAGGTTCACCCTCTGTCCCAGCATTATGTAATTTTTTGCTACCGTGTTTCCAATCCCACCCTACTTATGGGGCAAATATGGGGTTTTGCCCTTGTATTTAAGTTGCTTTAATGAAAACTCTATTGGGTCATGAATTTACTTATGGTAACAACCCTTTAAGTGCCACTACCTAATACATTCAATTCTGGCACTCTTCTGATAATTTGTGAACTGTTGACAAAGTGTGATTCCCCTTGTCCCATTTGAAATAGCTAGTCATGTCATGAGGTGGTGGCCAGTACTGATAGCAGCCTTGGCCTTAATGTAGTGATCAAATCCCATCATCACAGGCCCCAGTAGTGAGTGTTCCCTATTATCGCAAACTCAGCTATCAGGCCCTGTTAACGTAAAAGAATAGCACTAATTTAAATGCAAGCTTACCCTCTGATGCAAAAGTACCAGTACTCACATGCATGCACAGAGAAAGCTAATATTTTATTTTTAAAAATTTGTCCTCAACTATGATAGATATTGTTCCCCAAGAACATAATTGAGGAACATGGTTGTGTTCCTTTGGAAAATGCTTTTCTTTGAGACAAAGGTGTTGATCTAACCCAAGGAAAAAACCATTTTCTCAAAGAACACGAGTTGCTTTTTTTTTTCCTGAGAAACACAACCATGTTCCTAAGGGAACACAAGCAATGTTTTGGGAACATAATTGTTCTTGTTCTAGGGAAAAGAATTTCCCGAGCGAACACAATCATTTCCTTGGGAACATGGTGACATTATCTTGGAGCACATGGTTCATGGTTTCTTGATGAGTACAACCATGGTCCTTGGGGAAATGGGAACAATTTTTTTGAGAATGATTGTCCTCTCTCAGATGAAGGTCATCCAAAACAAACATTAAGATGATAAAAAGATTTGAACTTAAAATCTCCAACTTAGAGAGAGAGAGAGAGGATTCTATAAACACAATATTTTGTATAAACATTAATGTGCTGGCCATTGTTACCACAAACATCATGCTTGAGGACAAGAATCCTTCCTACTGTTTAGTGATTACCCCCTATGACCCAGTATTTGGGTGAACTAGTCACCCAATGGCTGAAGACTTTTTTGGGGTTTCAGGTCCTTTATGGAAAGATGGCAAGGTGGGGAAGGGGAGGGAACCAACATGGCACTTCCATAAAGCTGGCTCCACTCAGTCTGTTCATTCCATTCGCACATGGATTTGCTTCCATTCTCTTGTTTGAAGCTTGTCCTTTGTATAGGTTCAAAGTTTAAACCACAATGCATGTATTTAAGGTTTTGAAAGAAGGGTGGCAAATATGAATGTTTATGGATATCCGGCAGTTTCTGTAAATATAGCTATTGGAATTCAGATCTGATGGCCTCAACAAGGGAAAATTGTGAAGGCCAACCTAAATTGGTTTAGGTCCCATGAATAATATGTTAATTTTTATTGCCAATAGCAGTAGTTCATTATGCAAAGGTAATGATGATGAAATGTTTTGCCAATGCAACTATATACATTAAAAATTTTATGAAAGAAAAAAAAATTAAACACAGGGGAAATCCTTTCAAAATAGGCAAATTATTAGTGTGGTGTTGGTGTGACATCAAAACAAACCTATATTTTATAACTAATGTTTGATTATGAAAGGAAACAGTAACTTTAAGGTTAATATGTGGTATTACACATTAGTCATAATCATTTTGGTCACTAAAATGGAGGGTTTAAATTCTGTCACCCAAATCACCTCACCCACCCACCCCCTCTCCCAACACTCAAAACAAGAACTTCATATTTAAAAACATAACAACTTCATACATCCTAAACTTATCAAAAAAATCGGAATTACAA
>Ga0116227_10007869_pt1 | contig 20517 bp, 17 predicted proteins | sample S1TSphgellanicum_FD_89693 | JGI IMG/M metagenome (GOLD analysis project Ga0116227, IMG submission 89693) | Host-associated microbial communities from peat moss isolated from Minnesota, USA - S1T2_Fb - Sphagnum magellanicum MG | ecosystem: Host-associated > Plants > Peat moss > Unclassified...
AAAAATATTAGAAAGGGGACTAAAAAAAAATTTTTTTTTTTTTTTTTTTTTTTTGTCAAAAAATGAAGTATTTGGACAAAATTTGCCAAACATTAGTGGTGGGTACAGTAAGGATATACCTAGTAGACATGGTTTATAGCCAGATTTAGGTAAATATTCCTAGGGACGATTCGCCACTTTTTCTACATCTTGATAGGGATGATCGCCACTTTGGCTACAAACAAAATTCCCTTAAAAATCAAATAAAATAAAAAACGTTGATTGATAGATATTAAACGTATACATAGTACGGAAGACATACCTGTACAAACGGAGGTACCTAGTAGGTACCTACTACCTACCTACCTACCTACCTGTTGTCTTCAACCCCTTTTTCAAAAAAGAATTTACCCGTGAGCTCTTTGTGGCCAACGGGCCGGGTATGTTCCCGGCCCTGCTCGCTACGCTCTAGGGTTGTTTGCGGGGGCAAGACCGTGTCCACGCTCGTTGTCGTGAGGAGAAGTTGAAGAAGAAGGGCGGGGAAGAGAACGCGCAGAAAGGCTTGCGGGGCGGAGGGAAGCAAATGACGCAAGCGCAGTGGGCGTGAATGACAGTAGTTTTGCCATTGCGTCTGCGCTTCTTGTTGTCATGTCACTCGCATCGTGTGGAAATGAGGACGCCAGTCGTGGAACACAAGCAAGTGGCAACAGCTGGTACTACTTCCTCCATGGCGTTGACGAGGTTCTTGTGCGGCTTATTGTAGGAGAGGAGTTTTGGTTCTACTATTGGTGGCGGGTCTGTAGTTGTTGTGGAAGGAAGCTGGTAAGTACTTAAAGTAGGTATGGCAGATTCACTTGGTGGTAGTTTAGAAGATGATAATGCTGCAATGGATGGCATCTACAATAATGGTAGGCAGTCGTCGTCGTCGTCGTCGTCTTTGGACAATGGAGGCTTCTTGTTTTCCTTGGGGAGCTTCTCCAAGATGGCGGCAGACTCGAAACCTAAGCGCAGAAGTATAGGACGTGCCTGTCCGGAAAGTGATGAGATAATGAACCTGCTTCATGGTTCGGATCCAGTCAAAGTGGAGCTGAACCGGCTGGAGAACGAAGTTCGGGGTAAGCCTGACAACACACACCACACCACACGGGATTGTAGCAATGTTGTGCACTGAACCAGATGTTGGAACTTACACAGGTGCAGATTCAGTGCCTTTTAAAGCGAGTCCTTGAATGTTTTGTTAGCTGTTTTCCGTTGCAGACTCCCAGAGCATTCTTACAAACATGCGGTGAATTGAAATATGGACTGCAATTTCCATAAATGTGCATTGCCATATGGGCTGAGAAGAGAGAACCTTACAGCTGTTGATTTGAAATGCAAGAGAAGTTCCAGATCTGGAAGGCTTACTGCTACTCTTCCTTTGAAGGATACGAGTTGTGCAGGCTGGATGCTAGACTCGCTTCTATCTAACTTAGTTCACTACAGGAAGCTTTTCTTCTGCTTCACTAGCATAAGGAAATTCCTTGGTTGTTAGCTCTATAGAAGTGGCTTTTTGTTTCTAGAGGCTTCTTCTATGTGTGTGTGAAAAGAACATTTCTGACATGGTGTTCATGTCTCTGGATTTTAGATAAGGACCGAGAACTGGCAGAGGCCTATACTGAGATAAAAACTTTGAAGTCCACTGAGCGTTCGAAAGAAAAAGCCTTTGAAGAGGTAATTCCCCAATACTCCTTTGTTTGTGGATATGGCAGGCTTGCTCCCTCAAGTACGTTTGACAGAACTGTTGCCCATTTTTTTGTTCAGAAAGTTTTACTGGAATGAGCAAGTACAACATTGTTGTTATGGCCATTGGCAAGAAGTTGGTACTGCTCACCAGTCTGTTTTACCATGACATACGCAATGGCACACTGTTGTATAACAAGTGCTAGTTTGACACTGTGTGTTGCATTTGGAATTCTGCAGGTACGTGAAGAGCTTAAAAAAGTTATTGAGAAGCTAAAGGCAGCTGAGATTGCATTAGAGAATAAGGTACAAAAATCTGCCAACTTCACAATTGTAGCATTTTTCTCTGCAGTTAGTGTTCATGGGTTCTTTGGTCATTTGTGTGCAGCTTTAAAAGCGGTCTTTGGTGTCCTGCAATCTTACAGCTGGAAATGTATGCAGAATCTTGAAGTGAAGAAGATCAATGACGAAAAGAAAACAGCTCTTGCTGCACAGTTTGCTGCAGAGGCAACATTGCGACGTGTGCATGCTGCCCAGAAGGATGAGGATCTTCCACCAATTGAAGCAATCCTTGCACCTCTTGAGGCTGAGCTCAGGCTAACTTACAAAGAGGTAATGTGCCTAGCTGCATTCCTGTATGTGTGCTTGGAAAAATGCTGGCAGAGATATTTTCAAGAATCGTGATATGGTCAATGAAGTTGCTGCATGGATGTGGAGAGCATTTTACACCACATCAAATTTCTAGTTCTGATGGTTACTGTCATGGCAGATAGCAAAGCTGCAGGATGATAATAGGGCCCTGGATCGTCTGACCAAGTCCAAAGAGGCTGCCCTCCTAGTGGCAGAGAGGACAGTGCAGATAGCTGAGGCAAAGGCTTCCATGGTGGATGACTTGCAGAATCGTAACCAAGAGTTGATGAAACAAATAGAAATCTGCCAGGTTGTGCCTCTATTTCCAGGTCAACAGATTGTGCTGCCACATGCAGGGGTCTGTTGGATGTTCATAATGTGTGTAGCAGTAAAGGCAGCTAGCAGCTGGCATTCATGATGAAGGTGATGGTATGGTACTTTGTGAGTGATGCTCACCAGGTAATTATTACTATTGTGTTTGTTTGGTTTGCCTCAAAGTGACACAACTACTTTTTGGTTAGCCTACATGTTTTTTGGGAATTTTTCTGCAGTCAAATTGATGTTATCATGTGGTTACTAGTTGTGAGAAGCCTAAATTTGAGTAAACTTTTGTTGTGGCAGGAAGAGAACAAAATACTAGACAAAATGCATCGTCAAAAGGTTGCTGAAGTTGAGAAGTTAAGTACCACCGTAGCAGAATTAGAAGAAGCAGTCCTGGCTGGAGGGGCTGCTGTGAATGCTGCAAGGGATTATCAACGGCAAGTGGAAGAGTTGTTGGTAAGCATTTGAAACCTGCAATGGTCACAATTAGGAGCACTAGTGGTTTGTTGTTTGCACAGTGAGCTGGGAGTAAGTCTGGACTTCTGCATTCAGAGTGAGTATCTCTTTGGCAACTGCTCTGAGACACAACATCTCCCAGTATTGAGAAACTACATTGGGTTCACCTAATGCTAAATCCCATGTACAGGAAGGAAAGAAGACACTTGAGCGTGAGCTTGCACGAGCAAAAATATCTGCTAACCGAGTAGCAGTTGTCGTGGCAAATGAGTGGAAGGATGCCAATGATAAAGTGATGCCTGTGAAGCAATGGCTGGACGAACGGAGATTTCTTCAGGTAAGCAAGACTAGTACATAGTCTATGTGCTTAGCTGCATGAGCAATCTCTTTCCTGTATCTGAGCAGTTTGTACTATGAAGGCATTGTCTGTCTCCACATGAATGTGCTAAGGGGAGAGTCATTCAACATAGGGTCTGTTTCACAATTCTCAACTGTGGATGCAGGGTGAGATGCAGCAACTTCGGGACAAGTTGGCAATAGCAGAGCGTGCTGCAAAAACAGAGGCTCAACTGAAGGTTGGCCATCAATGCAGAGACTACAGCAAGTTGGAGGCATTTAGTTAACACATATGTTTTTGGGGAGTTTCTGTTGCAGTCCCATTGATATGTTTCATGAATTTGCTGCTGGAGTTGTTAACATGAATATGTGAATATGCTGTACAGGAAAAATTCCAATTCCGGTTGAAGGTCCTTGAGGAAGGATTACGACCATCCACCTCACGCCAGCCCACTGGTGTCAGTGCAGAGGAGACTGTGAGAAGTGCAAGCAATGGTCCAACAAGGCGCCTGTCAACTGGATCAGAGGAAGCCTCACGACTATTGACAAATGGTTCCAGACGTCAACGGTCTGCTGTATCTCAGCTAAGGGCTTCAGTGGCTAGCACAACCCTTTTGAGAAATGGAAGGATGACATCAAAGTCCTTTGATGGCGGCAGACCACTAGATGCTGGTACCTCAAACAGGCTGAGAGCTTTTAGTAATGGATTTGAGGAACCCCGCACTGGCAGGACAAGTGCTGTTAAACCAACCAACAACCTGGAGGGAGCTGATTTACCATGTGAGAAAGCAGAGGTTGGAGCTTCAGATGGCACAGATGATACTGTGTCAGGCTTGCTGTATGATATGCTACAGAAGGAGGTTGTTGCCTTGAGGAAATCAAGCTATGAGAAGGATCAAAGCCTGAAGGATAAGGATGATGCTCTTGAGGTATGTAGTCCACTGGTGTATGAGTTTCATAGACAAAGACAACTGAAGCTATTCTAGTAGGAACATCAACCCTTCTTCAGTTACATGTCTGTTGAATGACTTACAATGCAACTGAGCTTTTCCTTGAATGCTTCTCTTGGCTTCATTCACAGATGCTCTCAAAGAAAGTGGACACACTTACAAAAGCCATGGAGGTGGAGGCTAAAAAAATGCGAAGAGAAGTCACAGCTGTGGAGAAAGAGGTTGTAATTTTAAGGGCAGAAAAGGAACAGGAACGTAGGGCTAGACGATCCAGCATGACAAAGCCACCTGTAAATAGTTCCTCCAATCCTGCTCCTGGAAGGTGAGGAGTCTACCTTTTCCATGTGTTTTCTTCTCCAAATTGCTCTGTGCACCAAGCACCCACTAGTGGGCCTTTGCCAAGTATACTCTTCTTCTCCATCTCTGAAAGGAAGTTGATGTGTGGTATCCAGGAGAAAGTGAGTTTCAGGTAAGAAGTGAGTCCATAGATGGATACAGATTTGTATTTGCTAGCAAAGGCAATTTGTGTTACAAGTCAGTTACACATACATGCCTGTGAAACTCGATCCCACAAGTCTTTTATACTGCTAATTCACATATTATCAAAATGTTTCTGTTTCTTGTTCATGGCTGTACATTCATCTCTACTTTTTCCTTAAGGTTCAGGTTAATGTTCATCCTTGGGAGGCAAAAGACTCCATAAAAACAAGTTCTTTTGCATTGTTACATTCTTACATTCTTACAATGCTGTGATACTGCTGTTGCTTTGCAGAACCCAAAGGAGCTAAAAGTGCTCAGCATCGATGTGACTTTTACTGTTGCAAATAGAGCTGCAGCTTGTTGGAAATTGTCTGGACCTGGGCATGGCTGGCACTAAGGATTATCTTGAATGTGTAGCATTTATGTGTAGCCAAGATTCCTTCAGGTGTGTATGCCTGTGTGTGCAGACATCTTAAGGACAGGTAGATTGCAGAGATGATATAGGTGAGCAAGTTGGCCCCCATTATGGCATTTAGAGTAAATGGTTAGTGTTCCTTCAAGAATGGATTTGTGCATCTGCATTGATGTGGATTTTGGTCTTCATGTGTACAACTTGACAGAAATCAGACGTCATATGAGATATTGCATAGCTTTTGAAATCTGGGTACATATCTGCAACCTACCTACAGAAACAAGAGAGAATTTACTTTTGGGTGGGTTCCAAGTTCCAATGCTTCATTTGATAAATCGCAATATGAATTTGCCAATGTGCTTTACAAGCCGTACAATGTAAAGCAGACAGTATCATTCTCAGTAAGTGGAGTCACTCATGATGGAGCTTAGTTTCAGTGTTGTGCAGGGAGATTCTAATGCATCATGAAGAGGAGAGATCTGAGCACAGAGTTGATGGATCCATAGTCTTGAACACAAGGTGGAAGAATGTGGAATGGCAATTAGGGAAGTTCATGTGAATGAGTGGTGCTTTGAAGGTGATAAGTGAAAAAAAAGGCATAATAATAACAAAAGGCTCCTAGCCCATTTTGTTTGCATTCATAGTTTGGTGACTTGAGAAGCTCCTTAGAAGAAGTTTGAAATATCTCTAGCTTCTAAAAATTTACCTGGCATTGGTACAAATCTCTTTTTTTTTCAGCAAATTGTTTGACAATACAAGGGCAGCACATTGATTGTCACACATGTGGCCCTCATACAAGCATCCATGGTATTTCAGCAATTTTGGATAATCATTCACAAGTTTCTAGAACAAAGGGGAAAAAAAAATTGTTGTGAAAAAAGAATGAGGTGCATGTTATGTGTGAGTTTCTATCACGTTTCCAGTTTAGAACTTGATGGAATCAAGGCCGAGGTTGGGTAGCACTCCTCAAAATGTAATAAAATATTTACATATAGTACCATAGAAAAAGAACTTTGACACAATCACAGACACAACAACAGACAGAGTTTGAAGGCAGTTTGGCCATACCCATCAAAAGCTCATTGACAATCAAACCTATATCATCGAATCAAGGTTTGTGACACCTGCTAGACAAAGAGAAGGAAAAATCTACTAACACAACATCTGCATTCAAAATTACTAGGACTCATGCTCAAAGTTTAGATTGAGTCTAGTTCCAGAGGTGGAAAGGTGAAAAGGTGAGCAAAAAATTAAAATTGAAGCAAAGGGTTCCAAAGAAAGAAATCTGTGCATATAGTGCTTAAAGAATAAAACTCAAAAGGGTTGGGGCTTCTTGCACACCTAACCAACATGATGATTAATCATGATTTCTTCTTTGAGGACAGATGGATGTTGATGGATGTTAATTTGATTCTCATGCACAAGGTTCTGATTCCACGCAGATGATAAAACAACACGTGGCTCTACCATCCATGTTTACAGTGATGACAAAACACCACGTGGTGCTACCATCCATGTTTGCAGTGATGATCAAAATTGTCGTCCCTTGCGGTGTATTTGAAGATTACGTTCGAGCCGAGCTTACTTCTGTTCTTTGCGTTGCCTCTTGCTTCTTTACTGTGTGTTGGACTTGCACATTGGCGAGCGTTTTGTTGCTGAAGTTTTGAACTGTTCCGCAGGCACATTTGCGTATAGCAGGTGATCCAAAATTCCCCTCTATCTACCTGGAAACAAAAAGAGAGCTTCATATTGAATCTTTTTTCGGGGGGGGGTGGTGCGGGGGTGGTTTGAAGTTGGGATTTTGGGAATGTCTTTTTGCAGGCAGGTTTTGAGCACGTAGCAGCAGCAGCATCTCTTAGGTTTTTTTTTTTCTCTTCGCGTGCATAGAAGTTTCTTTAAGCAATCAGCAGTCTGTCTCAAAATTTTGTGAGCAGCGCTTCTCATGATTTTGGTTAGGGTTTCTTTGGTTAGGATCTGGGCTTTGAATTGAGGGGACAATGCCAGATTTGGATGCTCATGTCTGAAATGTATGTGGAACTAGCTTCCTGAATACAATATTGCTTATTACTCAACAAACCCTAATCCGTGAACCTCCATTCTCTTAGCAATACGGTAACTGCAGCAGAAATTACAGCCTCAGGGACTCTCTAAACCAAGACGTTCATTAAAGAGTTACATACAATGTTGTATAGATGACTGGGAAAGAGGATAGGAGGCTGGAGGAACAGTTCCTAATGAAATTTGTATGGGGTAGCAGCTAGAAGAGTTTGAATAAATGATTATGCTCCCTTGACAGCTTTTCTATATACTAGTGCCAGATGATAATTTCTTTTTGCCTCTAAAATTTGCAGGAGATTGAAGGTGGAAAATTCACTTGGTGAGGAAAGAAAGATACCACAGTGCTTGATTTTTTGACATCTACCATGCATGCCAGCTCTGTGGGCATGTGGCATGGGTTGATAGTGGCTGTTGTGATACTACTGCCATTTCCTTTCTATTGGTACCTGTGGAACTTTCCTGATAGATGGATGCAGATATGTGGAAAAGGGGTAAACCCATCACATCGAATGGCACAAGTGTCACATTTACTTAAGGCACTTCAAATCTTTGCACTCTTGTCTGTGGCCACGATTTCTCGTCCACCCTTGATTTGCATTGCCCTGCTTGCATTTGGTCAATACCTTAACTACAGGTATCTTTTGACAGCAACCAGTTATTTGTGAAAAATGATCAGTTGAGGACTTTGAATTGCTGACACTAGATGCATTGCTGCAATTTCATGTTTAGGATATGTTGTGCACCTCTGTGACTGCATCATTTAGCTTATTATGTAGATGAGTGGGTGGAAAGTTGGTTTTTGGGAAGAGATATGATCATCTATGACTACAGAATTGGTCTCCTTGAATATGTGGATGCATCTTGCTAATTTGAGGTAATTGGTCATCATGCTTCAAGAAATAATAGGAGCAACATCAGAAGTATTTGCCTAGAGCTGCATTGGGACATAGCCTGTGCCTGATTAGTTTACCATGAAGAACATACAGTATACCACATAGAATCTGAGATTCTGACACTGTATACCACACTTACAAGGATAACTACTAGCACACTTATTGGAATTCTTGCTGTTGAGGTGCAGGGTGTATGCATTACTTGGAGAAGAAGGTGTATATTATGGGGCTTCATTTGGCAAGAAACTACCATGGGTTGAAAAATTCCCATTTGGTTACTTCCGGGATCCACAGTATGTAGGCTCTATTCTGAGCCTGATTGGCTGTTCATTTTGGGTTCCTTGGCAATTCATTTCACTGTGGATTGCAGGATACATTTTCATGATTCTGGTTGAGAGAGGAGAAAATCCTAATAGTCGGGTTAGTCAGATATCCTGACTTTCATGTTTGCACCTGGTTAGGGTCCTGAATATGGTTTTTGCTTGGACAAAAATTTGTCCGTAAGATTTTCATGCCAGTGCTCCTGGCCAATTTTGGTGTTTCATTCTTGGTTGTGGCATCTGCTACATGGCTGGAGTGATTTTGTTGAAGATTGCCATTTGAGAAATACATTCTAGTGGTGTAAATTTCAGCAATGGAAGAGGACTTCCAATTGAAAAGTGAGTGGGTAATTTGTGGGTTGGAGTTTGAATAAATAATTGGAGTCAGGGAGATTGACTTGAAAATTAAGCTAATCATAAATTTATTTGGAGGCATTATTGCATCTTGTGATGAATAAATAGTAATTAAGACATGGAGCTTTGGCACTGTGGGACTGATGCTTGTTAATGTGAACCACCCAATTCTCCTCACTCACTTCCCAAAAATGTAATGTCTGGAATCAAATTCTGTTTTGTCTACAGTTGGGTTCCATCAATGGCAGCACTTGATTCCACTGTGATCTATGAAGCATTTTACCAATGTCAAATTTCTATACTGAACACAACAACCTGGGAATCACATTGCACCATATTGGCTAGGCAATAACTAGCAGAGAGTATCCTCACAAAACCTGCCAGATGGAATGGCACCTTCTATGAATTGTGATGCAGATAACATTGTCAAACTACTTTCTTTTGATTTGTTATAGCAAAATAGCATCCATTTCTGGAGCTTCATAACTGGATCACAACATAAATGACTGTGTGTGAATCATAAGTGTCAATATCTTGTGTGGCCAAAGTGCGAGTTCCAAAGTTAAGTTTAAATCCTGAACATTATTTGAAGTATTCATCCTGTCAGAAGCAGTGTACCACCACTGTACTTCTACTACTCATAAAGGTGCTACTTATGATGTTAGTGCTTGACTAGTCTCATAGCCCATCCACAATTAATGATAGGGGATAGTCAATGTTGGTGCCTAACACCAATGATTAGGTTTACAAGGTTAATTGTTATAATGCTAAGATCACATTACCCACTTCATCACTGACAAAATATTATAAACCCCCTAGAAAGTTACAATTTCCAAACAAGAAAACCCCAAAATCAAAATGCTTTATGCCTCAAGCCTACCCTTTCTCTTCTCTTGTAATGGTCATCACCTGTCCTTCTAGTCTAAGTAAAATGCCAAATCTGATAGATTTTGAACAATTAATCCGCCTCAACTACCACTTGAATACTACAATTTTTATTGTCTTTTTCTAACATTAGGCATTTTGACACAACTCTTGGATGTTAATATGAAAGCATGAATGTAAGTTAATGAACTAGATTGACTTGTCCATATTTTAATATTGTAGTACATTTTCAAGTTCGGCAGAAATTTTTATTTTTTTTAAATGTTGAAATTTTAGAAACTTAAGGTCCGTTCTTGCTGAAAATTTAAAATTTTATTGTTTACTGAAGATGAAATTTCATAGGATTCTTGAATTTTATTTTTTTTAAACATTTGTCGTTAAGCACTACCTAACAAGCTCTATTGGGCGTCTTTTATGGGCCTGACAATGCAACCTTGCAAAGAATTGTGTTGTTTTGTAGCAGGGTTTCTATAAAAAAATAATTTTAAAATAATTTATGTTATGCCATAAATGTAAAATATAAACCATGCTTTTCAGTGCTTATTGGTATGCCAACAGTTAATGTCATATTTCATGCAAGGGAGAATCTTTGATCAAAACTTGTGCTGTGAAGCAAAGCATTTGCACAATAACATGCGAATATTTTTCAATTTAAAAAAAAATTGTCAAAAATTCAAAAAACTATTTTTTTGGTGTCAAAATCAATTTTTCAAAATAAAATAATTATTCGAAAGCAAGATGTTGAACCTGAAAAGGTACTATGATAATGCATGTTTTAGGCAATGCATTAGTTTTTTATTTCTTTTTTTTGGTTGGGAACAAAATATTAAACTTTATTGAGAAGTTGTTGGAAATATTGTCAAGTTGGGCCTAATGGCGGAAGACACAATAAGGCTTTCACCTACTCAACATCTAGTTTGAATTCATGACCTTTGTGGTACCAAACAAGGGTTGCCCCATTGAACCATCATCTATGGGCCTATTAGGTTAGCTTTTGTACAATTGCAAAGGCAAATACTAAATGAGGACAACCATGCTTGATGACATTGCAATATGGCAAATCATTGTTTTCATACAACCAAAAGAAAAACCCAAAAAAATCCCCCTTTTTATTACATACTCTCAAGTTTTTTTTCACTTTTAACAATTCAGTCCTGAAAATATAAAAAAGAATTAAGTTATATGGGTTGATGAGCAAACACTTAAGCATTCATACAATTGGCATCCACTAATGCCTCATATTTAAATGCTGGAGTTCAACCCCACTTGGTGGAGCTTTTCATGTGACCTTTATAGTCATTTACAAACTTGCATTCATGGGTTTTAAATGAACAAGATAGGCTCTTCCAATGTAAAACAAAGTCCAAAATTCATAAACTATTTCTTTTGCACACATGGGTTTTTCATGTGTAACTAAAATGCCACCTTATAGCTAGATAGTCAAGACTTGACACATGAACAACATTCCACACCTTACCAAATTAGGTGAAATTTTACATTGCACAAGTTTTTAATTATAACATTCATTTTTGTTAACAATTATGATTTGATGTTAAAAAAACCTTGGTTTTTCATATGCTTGACTAAAGTAGCAAACCAAGATTTCATGAACTTTGCCCATTGTTTGGTAAATATTGCACTAATATTGAATTATTTATTTGGTTACATTGAGGGAATGTCGCAAGGATCCACTACATTTTTCATTTTTTTTTAATTCATTTTTGTTATTTGATTTCCTTTGTTACTTCTTTCTCTAATCCATTTTGTTGCATAATACATAAGCACTTGTTTGATATAACCACACATGTGACTAGTTATAATCCACTGACAGTTCCTTGCCCCTAGTTCTCCTTGCCAACAAGTTTAACAATGACAACAAGTTGGCAAATGATAAATCATCATGTGCCAAACTTGTAGTTGGTTGAGTATTTTGCTTTCAATATGGGTTGTCCAAGTTAACTACTGGGTGAAAGCACGTTAAGTTGGACCAAAAGTGGCACAATAGGATTTCATTTTTGCATAGTTTTTAATGTTATCAAAACTTTCACAATAAATATGTTAACCAAAAATCATTTTTTTGCAAGAATTATTTTTTACCCTCCTTTCCTAATACATAATTGAATACTTTGAATGAAATTTTTTTTATCAAATTTAATTTTTTGATATTGAAAATGGGATAATGAATGATAGAACTCTCAAAAGTACTTAAATGTTTATTCCCATTTGAAATCATGTCTTCAATAAGTCCCAATAAGAATTTGTTTTTCATTTTAGTCATACAACTTATGGTAGAATATCATAACATATTTCATTTGATATTCCAAGAATTATGAGTCCATTTAAAAATGTGTGTGAATTGTGACACAAGATGAAACACAAATTTAAAAGTCCCCCAAAAACCAAAAGATGGGCATTTGGTTTTTATTTTTTGTTAATAGCTTCCTATAACAAATGTATATTATAAACATGAGTCCCTTTTTATAAATTTCCTTCTTAATTGGAGTTAGGAAACATTGTCATAATAAGAGGTACTAGATTTTCACTTTGTGACATGCCAAAATGGATAGTGTAATTTGCTTTTGCCTTACTTATACCTTTTCAAGTTTGGCAAAAATAAATAAATAAATAAATAAAATGTCAAAATTTTAGAAAATTAAAGTCCCTTCTTGTAGAATTTTTTTTAACATATTTTTTATTAAAGCCAAAATTACATAGGATTCCCAAGCTATTTTTTAAAAATTCCTTTGCCATTAAAAACCCCTAACAAGCTTTATCCAACACCTTTTATGGGCCTGATAGTGTAGCCTTGCAAAAAATTACAATGTTTTGCCATAGGGTTTTTAATTTTTTTTTCCTTTTTGATTTTGTGTATGCCATAAATGTAAAAATAAACCTTGCTTTTTAGTGCCTAATGGTATGCTTGTGGTTAATGCCATATTTGCTGCAAGGAAGGATCCAAGATCAAAATTTGTGCCATGAAACAAAATGTTTGTTGACAAATAACATGCAAATATTTTAAAATTTAAATGAAGTTATATCAAAAATTCCAAAAAAAAAATTTGCATTGAAATCAATTTCTCAAAATAAAAAAATTATTCAGCAATGAAATGCTGAACTTGAAAAGGTATTACAATATTAACTTTGTGTCTTGCAATGGGCATGTATTTGTGGTAGTGGGGTTCCTAAGCATTTGTACATAATAATATCATTATGCAAGCAAAAGAAGGTAATGGTCTTTGTAGTTTTTATCAAATGTTGGTGTTACATAATGCTTATAGGGCATGTGATGTGGGTGAAGGTTGATAAACATCTTATAAAGGTTCTCATTTGTATTTGTTGGATATCACCTATGTTTGAAGGGTATTATTACGCTATTTATTTATAAATGAAATGAATGTTTATATACCCTTAATTTATCAATAAATGTGGTAAATTTTGATAATTGAATTTTTTAACTTATTTATAAATGCAATAAATCCCTTTAATTTAACCCCTAATTTTTATTTATTTATTTTTTAAAATGTATAATTCTTTTGAGATTTTTTTTGAACCCAACCTTTTTCTAGTTATGCATGAAATCAAGTCTATTTTTAAAAGGATTGAAACATTATTATAATTAACATTGTTCTAAAGGCAAACCAAAAAAAATCCTACTACACCTAGATATAACAATATCATTTTCTCCATACCATGAATGATCGTTGAATTCTAGCCCATGAGAATTGAGAGGTAAGTATTGACATTCACATTTCATAATAATTCTTGGTTGGGATTACATAAAATAGAAGATGAAATTTGGAACAAACAAAAAAGTGAAATTTCATGCACAAATAAGATGGATTATGAAGTCCATTTATGGGTATTACAAACATAAGCATTTTGGTCACACACCCATGGGCCACATACTCCTACATGTTGCAACATCAAAATGTGTTTATCATATTAAGTACATGTGGGTACTACAGTCTTTTAGATTTTCTTGAAACTCCTTGTACTTTTGGTTGGAAAGGAATTTGAAAGAAAAACAAAAAAAAGAACACTTGGAAAAAAGAAAAGTAAAATTGCAACTATGGAGCATGTGTACACATTGCACAATGCATATAGATATGATGTAATATTTAATTACAAGTAGACCTTATTTATACATACAGTTTAAAATATTTTAACATATTTTCAATTGATTTATTTATTTATAAAAATTCAAGATTTTGATGGGGTTAAATTATTTGGTAGGTGTTTATTAAATTTATCACCAAAGTAATAAACAATTACCCTATTTTGAACTTATGTCATTTATAAATAAACATGTAAATAACCTCCTTAAAATAACCACATATAATTTAAATTCTTGTGACACTTATTCTATTGCTTCTAATGTCACATGTGAGCCATGCCCATAATAAATCAAAAAACAACAATTGGTTTGAGATTTGCCACCTAATATATACATTTTTTTTAAAAATGAAATCTTTGAATAGAAAAAAATCATCTAGTATGCTTTTTCTTGCATGCACAATTTGATATTGTCCTTGTCCATATGTGTACATTTTTCAAAATATAAAAAATACATATAAATCTATCGGTTGCATGGTGCACTAGTGGGTGGTGAGTCACATTTTCCCATCATCCATGTCACCTTGAGATGTTTTATCAAACTAGACTGCATCCCACAAGTTTGACATTTGGCAAATTAATTTGCAAGCAAATAATCAATGGACTAAAGAATAGTCCCACCATAGGATTTCTTTTTGCCAGGGGACACGTAAGACTCATAAAATGCAGGGTTGATTCTACAAGCTTGTTGCTACCACTCATAGATGAATGAGTTGTTACTATGTGCTCACTTTTTTGACTGAATAATGTAAGCCCGAATTCATGCATTGTGCCATTTGTTTTAATTGAAAGTTTTCCACATTTGACTTTTCTTGTTGATGACCATGTAAGCTCAAAAATAGGATAGTTGCTGATGCAAACCGACCAAACTTTGTCACAAGAAAATATTAAGGATCCATACTTGTTGATGCAAACTTTAGTACAAGAACATATAGATACTTGTTGATGCAAACTTTAGAACAAGAAAAATGTATAGATACTTGTTGATGTGAACCTGCCAAATCTTATTTCAAGAACACACTTACCTCATACAAGAAGAAGAGGAAATGAAGGGAGAAAGGACCCAAATCATATGTTAATTCATAAGTGCTAAATCTATTACACTGGAGCCCAATAACAGACATCATAAATCAACAAATCAAAGATCAAGGAACAACTACAAAATGGGAATGAGAGTTGGGTCTGTAAGGGCCACAGTGAACCAATGTACCTTCACCTTCTTGAGTGAGACCTCTAAGTGGCTAAATTTTACCGAAAATCTGTCAAGTTTGGACTTGAGGCTGTAACTTTGTGAGAAGCATCCTAATAATGTTTAGAAAAGTGACTTGATGATCTTACAATGCAAGAAGCATCCTTATAATGTTTAGAAAAGCAACCTTATACAATTTGGGGTTTTTAGCATGGTACATACCATTGTACTTGCTTGGTTCGCCCATGGCCGTCAGTAAGTGGGTGAATTCTCTTTCAGAAACTTCCCTGTCCAATATCAAACCTCTGGAAGTGTTCTAGAATGGACAAGCTGAGATTTACAAAAGAAAGAATGTGGAATCATGGGTAAAGTACTGCAACTCATGGGTCAACAATTTCCGCAGAATCCTGGAGTTAAGTATTTACTTCAATGATCATGATTGGAATTTGAAACTTGTGCTAGAACAATGAATTGCAGAATCCCTTTTGTTGCAGAATTTGCAGGATAGGTACCAAAGAGGAGCGCTAAAAAGTTCAAATTCCCAAAACCCATTTAGTACTATAGTTCTAGAAGTTTCAAAACCCTTTTAAGTAGTCGAGTACCAGATGTTTCAAAACCGTTTTAAGTAGTCCTTTCCAGATTGTTCTGGTACTATGAGAAAAGACACAAATGGACCGGTACTGGAAGCACACTACAATCCCTTGGTTTTGGGGACAGGAAATTCCACAAGTCTGGATTGTATTACTATTTTCTGACTTACAATCTTAGGGGGGAAAAAATTACAAATGGATGTGAGCAAAATTCTCTCTTCAAATGAAATCTATTTCCAAAAATTTGTCGAAATTATTCCCATCAGTTTCCAGCCGGTTGTTGTCCTTGAGATTCTTCTTTAATGTTGGAGTTTTGTTTCTCATCGTGTGTTGTGGGGGTATTTTGAAGCTCCTCTCTCTCCTCTATGTGCAGCAGCCCGTACTTGTGGGTCTCGTCGGATCAGTTGCAGCAGCAGATCACCAAGTCGTTGAAATTTGGATTTCTCTTGAAACTTGTCTAAAATTTTTTTTACTTTTTCATCCTCGCAAGTATGAGCTGAAATAAGGACTGTCGAGTTCTTCTTGAATGGCTAAGAGAAGATCTTGCACATTCACAAACTCCGGTAGTTTGCGTCCGTCTAGCATCTTCTCGATTTGCTGTCGCCCTGATCTACCGATCTCCGCTTCGATGGCCGTCAGCAACTCCGGTAAACTCGCCCATTCTGGAAAAGACTCCGAAGGCAAGTTCCCGAACAAATCAGCTTCGCTACCTTCAGGCGCCATGACCTCAGCTGTCAAATTTCTAGCGCAACCCTAAGTAGTTCTCTTCAGAATCTGACCGGTTCCTGATTCTCAACCAACCCTCAAAATCGACGAGTTCTACTACTGCACAAGGAAGTTCCGTGTTCAGCAAATTGTGATCTTCTCAGTCGCTTCTCTATTCTCGCGAATCTCGGTCCAAACGGCAGATCTAATTTCTAGACAAACTTTCGGAACTCGGGTTCACGGCTTCTGCACTCCACCGTCGGTACTGAAGTTTTATTGACACACTTCCATCTCTAGTCAGATCTCACTCTTATATACTATCTGTGCGTTTTTGTCGCATCTGGGTTGCCGGCGGTTCCACCGGCGCGAGATTAGGGAGGAGCTCTGCAATAAGAAATTGCAGTAGACGGCGCAGCCGGTGCCAACGACCAGCACGTCAGGGGTCTACTGTTACCCTAGCCTTGTGTTGCGTTTTGGCAACGTCCCGTGCCTGCACGGAAACCAGAGCTGATGCTTCCTGCGAAGTTCCAATAAAAATTCCCGACAAATGCAGCCGCTTCGCAATGGAGTCACCAGTCTCGTCGACTCTCTGGACACAATTCTCAGAGGAAATCACAACGTGTTGGTTGCTTGCGTCACGGCGAGCGTCGTCAACTAGCACAAGACGACACAGTTCTCGCGGACCCTATTTCCTGTTGAGTAAGTGGAAGGAGAAGAACTACAGCTCCTTACATTTAGGGTTAGGGTTTAAGGTTTAAGAGAGCTGCAGCTCCTTACGTTTAGGGTTTAGGGTTTAACCAGTCCTAAGAAAATTTCAAATTTTCAGGAAATTCTACTGCTGAAATATACTATTACAGGTGTAATTGCAGCATTCCAGGATGTAAAACTCATTCCACAGGAAAATTTCCTGTTGTAACTGCACTGTTCCAGGATGTCAGCTCATTCCACTGGAAAATTTCCTGGTGTAACTGCACTGTTCCAGGATGTAAGCTCATTCCACTGGAAAATTTCCTGGTGTAACTGTACTGTCCCAGGATGTAAGCTCAATTCCACCAGAAAATATCCAGCCTTTTCTTTGCTGGCTATGTATAGCCAAAAAGAGAAATTAAAAATTAAAAGTGCTAAAATTAACTATTTTTTGAGATTTTCAATAGTCATTATTTTACCAAATTTTAAGCACCTTCAACACGTGTTGAGAAATGTGCTTCCGTCAAAAATAGAAATGGAAATTTCCAAAGTTTTGCTTATACTTTTGTCATTATCTCGGCAATTTCAAACTGAATCAAGGATGTACATTGGACATCCGTTAGAAATACAACAGGAAACTTCCCTGAAGTTCTTTTTCCAGCATGCTTCCATCATCATGTAAACCAGCTTCAAAATCAAGTTCCGATACGCCAAGTCCCCTTGGAATTGCAAAGGGAAATTCCAAGAAGGTAACAAGTTTTCAAGACGCGAAGTCCCCTTGGAATTGCAAAGGGAAATTCCAAGAAGGTAACAAGTTTTTTTATACTTCCATAGTCAAGTCATCGCCTTGGAACAGCTCAAAAGTAAGTAAGTAATAAGGAGGTAGTTGCCACTGCAAATCCAGGAAATGAAGTGGAGATTTTGCTGTAGCTTCCTTTGCAAATCCCTTTGCGCACATGAAAGTGCCAAATTAAGTGCAAACAAAGCAACCACAAAATTGGCACCATTGGTCCCACGTTTGAAGAGGTTATTGGGAAGACCTCCCAAGTTGTAATTCACTTTGTTTCCTGAGTCATATTTTTCTATTGGGACCAAATTCATGCCAAATTAAGCATCATCATGTCCACAATACTCACTATAAGAGAATATGACTTTTTTTCCTAAGGATCAACACTTGAATCCAGCACCTAACAGCACAAATTTCAATTTCAGATTATGGTAAACAGTAAAAAAATCCATATTTTGCATAGAAATGGATGAAATCACAATTTGATTACTACACACATGTGCATAGGAGAGTGCCAAATGGATGAAATCACAATTTGATTACCACACAGATGTGCAATGGACAATGGATAATAGATGAATTTGCAATTTGATTACCACAAAAATGTGCAATGGACCATGGCCCTATCAAAGGATTTGGCAAATTATTTTATAGGAGGAGGTCCTATTATTAGGGCACTATACTGGTTGCAATACATATTTATACATAATGTAGATTTATGTACTAAAGTATGGGCCCTATATGGCAGATTCTGTCAGGTGCACACACTAGGCTTGCCCTAAGAGGTTTTCTCCCAGGGCATGCTTTTTACATGGCAGAATCTGCCATATACGACCCACTGTTTAGTGTTAGAGGCAGGGGTTTTATTGTAGTCTTGCAGAATTGGCCATTCAGGCAGATTGGGTTAGAAAATGGCCTAAAAAGCCATGCTTCCTTAGCCCTGAATGCAGGCCCATCTTAAAGCACAAGGTGGGCTAGGCGTAAGGCGACGTGTCTGTAAAGGAATTGCAAGTGCTGAGGTCTACATTTGTAATTTGCAGCCATTAGCTCCTATAGTGGGTTATTGTGTCTTGTGCTTAGGAGGACACCATTTTGAGCTTTGACATTAAAAAAAAAGTTCTAGTGGTCAATGAAGGCACCATCCCCAATTTTCAAACAGGTACAGCTTTGGAGACCAGTACCATCCCCAATTTCCTAAAAGGTGCAGATTTGGACACCAGTACCATCCCCAATTTCCTAAAAGGTGCAGATTTGGAGACCAGAACCAGACGTGGTCTTGACACATTTTTGCATCACCAGAAAACAGAACATTCCATTCCTTTTTTTATCATTGCGGGAAAGAAAATTTAATTTAATTTTTTTATTTTAATTAAACATTTCCAAAACACTCTGTGTGTCAGCATTCTTTTTGTTGGGGAATTTATTTTAAGAATAATTTAGAATTTTTTCAGTGTGTCATTTCAAACTGAATTTTCTCCTTTTTCCCCCCTCTTTGTTTAGCATCAGAAATTTGAAAGAAGAAAAAAAAGGACAAAAGCAAGTGCTATTACACAAACCATCCAGTGAAACTTTGGCACAAAACACGGCAGCTACAGGAACAATTTGCACACTTACTATTTGCAGAAATGTTAGAATTTTTAAATATAAAAATAAAAATAAATGAAAATAATCAAAAGAAAAAAAATTGTGAAGGAAAATAAATAATTTTTTAAGAATATCATAAGGGATATTTTAATTAATTAATTATTCGACAGACATGTGTTGAAGCTGCCCCTATACTACAATATTGGGGTTATTACATATATTAAAGGACGTCGTGATCGGTTTTCGTGAAGCTTTCCATCCATCGGCCCCGTCATCCATTCGTCCCGTCATCCATCCAGTTCACAAGCAGTGACCCATCGCTCTATCTCTGTAGGTCATCCCAGGATTTGAAGTCCCTGTAGAGGGTAGAACAAACCCCACAAAAACCTTGCAAGACTCGATCTCTCTTTCAGTGGACATAAAAGATGTTCCAAAATTAAGTGACATGATTTTTTTCCATGTGTTTTTTATTGAGTGCAATTGCTTCTATTAGTGACTTTTCTTACAAGTTCTAGATTTAATTTTCTATTCAAATAAAGGGGAGAAAAATTATATATCTTATCAAATATTTTGTTATCTTTTACAATTGGTTATTCTCTTAAATTTTAGTTACTAACTCCATTTTTCAAATGTGTTCAAAATGTGGAAAAGCCTAAATTGAAATTTTGATAGTTTTATTATGCATCTGTAGGTAATGTATGAATATATTATAAGAGCTTTTGTTCTACTAAGAAATTAAATATCATCAAAATAACCTTTCAATTGAAGATTAATGTTGAGGGCCATGAAATGAACTCCCTTCCAATATGGATGACCAAAATTACCAATTTTCAAAAATAAAAATCACAATAGCATCCAAACAAAAACTGTGTGAATAAAAATGGAAACAACACTGCATTGCCAAACATATACCCATAAATAACCCTAAACCCTAAACCCACACATTCAAAAAAATATTGTTTTTCAAGTTTCAAATAGCACCCACCCCAAAAAAAAAAAAAAAAAAAAAAAAAAAAAAAAAAAAAAAAAAAAAAAAAAAAAAAAAAAAAAAAAAAAAAAAAAAAGGATA
>Ga0116227_10007870_pt1 | contig 20514 bp, 13 predicted proteins | sample S1TSphgellanicum_FD_89693 | JGI IMG/M metagenome (GOLD analysis project Ga0116227, IMG submission 89693) | Host-associated microbial communities from peat moss isolated from Minnesota, USA - S1T2_Fb - Sphagnum magellanicum MG | ecosystem: Host-associated > Plants > Peat moss > Unclassified...
GACAGGCGGCGTGGCCGATCGGAGTAGACCTTGTTCCCCCACCACCGCGATGTTGTTGGTTTGTCAAAGGGGTTTGGGGGGGGGGGGGGTGGGAGGGTAGTTTAGTTGAATTTTTTGTCACAAAGTCTGAAAATTATCAAATCATCTCCATAACAATTTTTTTAACGATTTTTTTTTTCAATATTCTCAAATAGAGCCTTTGCTCAAAGCTTTTGGATTTTTTTTAAGGAAAAGAAATTTAAAAAATCATAGTATAACACAATGTTAGGTTCACACCTATAATTTAATATCCTTTTCCTTTCCATCAAATACAATTCACATTAGTTAGGTACATTTATCCTATTGTTGATTGTTGGCCTTGCCTACCAGTGCAAGGATGTTGTGTTTAGATTCATTATACAATATAATAGGTTAAGGGATTTTGGCCCCTTGGTAATAGGTCTATTTTTATATGATGATTTTCGAAGAAAGACGATATTTTGGCTTGTGCTGAAACTTGAGATTAGTTATAGAGTTATAATATCTTGAAGGATTTTGGTTTTCTTTTTAGAGGATTGTTTTGAAGATTACATTTTTGCATGGTGAAATATTTGAGTTTTCATAATTCTTTTTTTTGCCTTAAGATACTTTTTAATGTAAATGGCAAAGCCACAATTTGATGACACACCCCTTGTTTGTTTGTTTGTTTGTTTGTTTATCCAACAATTATTTTTTATTGATGAAAATATGTATTTAATTTTTTTTGAAAATGAACTGATTTTGGAGGTTTTCAATTTGGTCTTTAACGTGTAGTCTAAAATATAACAGGATGATCAAAGGTTTTTAATTCATATCTTGGTTATAGTTTGGCTAAGTCATCTTAGGGATGATTGCCACTTTGGCCACACACAAAAATTCTTTAAAACAGACTTTTTTTCAACAATATCATGAACATGCCACAATTTTCATACAAAGAATTACTTTCGATTTTGTTCAATTTTCAATCACAAAATTATTCAATATTATTGAATAACTCACACACCACAGGTCTAAACATTACAAAGCCACATCTAGAAATTACCTTTTTTTTTTTTTTTTTTTTTTCCAATGAAAAAAATTCTATATTCAGTAACCCTCACACAATAGGTCTAAAAATGACAAAGCCACCCTTTAAATAAAAACATTTTTTTTCAATGAAATTGTTTTTCTATCTTCAATAACTCTCACACGATAGGTCTAAAAATTACAAAGTCACCCAATAAATTTAGTTTTGATTTTATTTTTCAATGAAAATTTTATTCTATATTCAATAACTCACACTCAAGGTCTAAAATTTAAAAAATCACTCTAAAGAAAATTATTTTTCATTTTTTTCCATGAAAAAATTGTTCTATATTCAATAACTCACACACGATAGGTCTAAAAAGTATGAAACCACCCTAAAAAATATTTATTTTTCATTTTATTTTTCCAATGACAAAATTATTCTACATTCAATAACTCTCACACCATAGGTTTAAACATTACAAAACCACCACCCCATTGCAATTGTACTCATCAATGGGCTTTTCCAACGGTACCAAGTACACAATGAGTGGCACTATGGTTTAGGGTTTTAAATACTTGGCCTGTTTTTTGGGGAGTTCATTTCTTCGGAACATCATGAAATGTCTCTTGTTGTATTTGTTTCTCTTGTCGGGAACATCACAAGTCTAACCCCATTTTTTCGGCTACACGAAAACCGTACTTCGTCAAAATGTACGGTGTCCAGGCCATTTTACCGTTGCCCGTGCACCTGTCTATGCAGCTTTGGAACCTAAGTTGCCGGTTCGCACTGACCCCCATTTTGTGGTGATGGCAACCATATATCATATTACCTTGGCGGCTTCTGCATAAATTTTTAAAAATTAAAAAAATTTGTTGAAATTTTTATAAATTTGTTCTCTGATTTGCTGAATTTTTTTTATAATTTTGAAAATTTTATGATGTTTTTAATCTGTTAAAATTTTGAAAAAGTTGATTAAGGAAAATTCCACAAAGTCGCCATATTTGGAAGAAAGAAGGGTTTGAAATTGCCATATTTAGACCAGAGGTTCCAACAGGTCGCCAGACGATAGCAGGTTGCCAAAAAATTTGTATTTTCCTCTCAGACTTATAGCCAAATTTGGCTAGAGGTCAGAAAATAAAGTAGAAAATTTCTAGAATCATGCCTACTTCTAAGAACTCAATGTCTAAATATGGCAAAATGTGACCTCTTTTTTTTCCCCTCAAAATGTGACTATTTTTGCCATCTCTTTCCAAAAAAAATAAGCTACTGTACAATTTTTCGCCTAGGCTAAATGCATTCCATTTTCACACTATTTGAAGGTTCTTCCACTTGCCGTCTTTCTTTTGGTGAGAAACTTTTTTAAAACATTGTAACAAATTCAATGAATTTTGGAAAAAAAAATCATCAAAATTCGATTTTTTTTTTTTGGCAAACTTTGGCGAAATCTGCTTTTGGATGATTGGCATCTGTGTGTGTTACAACCCAAATTTGAAAGAAAGAAAAAGAAATTGGGCTATACTTAATCCAATGGACGGAGTGCAGGCCATTTTACTGCTGCCTTACTGTAAGAGCCTCAGTAAAGAAATTAAGGGTACCATTGTAGGTGCTGGTTCACCCTGGCCCATATTTAACAAGTTCATTTTCAGGAAACTTTTTTTTTTTTTTTCACCAACAAATTTTGTGATTTATTTGGAACGAAATTTGCAAAATTTTGAAGAATTTTCCTAGCGTAAATTTGATTAATTTTTCTGATTTTGAAAAATTAGCCAACTTTTTGATATCAAAAAATTGAGGAATTTAATTTTTTTAAAAAAGAAACCGTGGTTGGTCCGATAAAAACCCTCATAACACTTCTTATTTTAAGAGTACCCTAGTACCTTGGCCCAATTCCACACTAATTATATTATTTTCAGAATTTTTTGAAATTTTCAAAATTATTTCTTTTAAATCAAAGAATATTGTGAAGGATAATACTGAATATTTAGGAATATTTCATTTTTTGAAATTATTTTTTAATTAATTAATTAATCAATTATTTATTCGACAGACATGTGTTGAAATGGCCAAGGTACTACTACTACTACGGTATTTGGTTTCAACTTTCAACTTTGCTGAATGGGCAGCTCCATTTATGCAATGAGCTGATTGTTCTTGTTTTTCTTTCAATCAGTCTGCTTTACCCGAAACCTTAGGGTCCATTTTTTTTCTCTTTAAATTATAATCCTTCAAATATTGAAACAGAATTTTGTAAAAATTCGAAGCCTGCCGAGGTGTTGAAAACCATTGTAGCAATTATTTTGCAGCAGCAACAATAATAATAAAGTTTTCAAAAATTTAAGAATGAATTATTTATCTCCATGAAAAAGCTGACCCTAGTTTACGGATTAATCTTATAGAAACATTGGACCTAACTTTCTCCCGGAAACAATATCTTCCGTCTAGCATGGGGTGGTTTTCTAGCCAACGGTCCACCTCTCGTGCAACGTAAATAGGCTTGTGGGAGAAATGAGTTGCATGCCTATTTGTTGGACAAGCACCAAAGATGAAAAAGTACGCGGAATAATTTTGCAGCACCCAGAACCACCCCCCTCTCACCCCCCGCCCGGGCCCCCCTACCCCCACCCACACACACACACACACACACACACACACAAAAAGACTTTGAAAGCTGACTCACGAGTTTTAAAAAATCTTTTTTCTGGTTTTTTTTTTTAAAAATTGTGTCAAAAGCAGTACGGTGACTAATTTTTTCTTTTCTTCCTCATGGTGACGCAAGAAAAAAATTAAAATTAAAAAAAAAATTAAATTCCCCTTATGTGCGACAATACGATACCAAATACATTACTATGAACGGTGGGGTAGTAGGGTTCCGATGCAGAAAATCCAAAGTCGAAAAATAGTATAAGCACACACTCCCATAGACTCCCAAGTTTGTTCGATCATCATCGCTGAACAAAGTATGATAATAGGATTCCGAAGAAGGAAGGAAGGAAGGAGACAAGTGCATCTTTTGTTTCACCCAAAGGGAAGTGCAATTTATAGGCCATTTGACATGCCCTAGGGAAATGGGCTCATATGTCTCTCCTCTACGGAACACCACCGAAATATTCATCTGTAGACGATGTCAAATTTGGAATCACATAACGGCAAAGCAACAATAGCACATGGGTTTGGCTCATGTCTTTCTTCTCCATGATGTTCCTAAAGTTGAGGCCCCAATGTAAACCGATAATTTTTTACCCTTAATTTTTTCAATCTATTGTTTTAGGTTGCAAGACAAGAAAAGCCCATTAAAATTCCAATAATCTAGCATTAAAATAAATAAAAAAGTGTTTATTGAACTTCACTAAAGTACTTGGGGTTGGAATCACAACACAACTATGTCATTAAAATCTCACATTATTTATTATTTCAGCCAAGAAATGGTTGTGTTGGAGAAATGCTTAACTCTCAATATATATATACTTGGGTTATGGAAATGTTCCATAAGGTTTATGATGGAATTATTTTCTGGGTTTTTAATTAGTCTCCTTGTGTGCTAATAAATTATGGATATGAGGAACATATTTCTTGGTATGCTTAGTGGGTTATTGCCAATGTTATTTTTTGGGCCAAATTTATCGTTATAAAATGAATTTGACACATACAAAAGATTTTTTGTGAAAAACATGTGCTTAATTCACCATATGTCAAATAAAAAATTTAATTCATCAAATTTTTACAACAGGTTTCAATATGTAACCAAAATATAAACGAATTTTAGATTTTTTTCATTTTCATATCTAGTCTATAACCAAATTTACTTAAATCTTATTGTGGATGATTGCCAATTTGGTTACATCACAAAAAAATAAAATAAAATATTATTATTATTATTGAAAAACCCTACAAGTTATTGCATATATAATTTAACTTTTAATAGCTTAAAGCCTGAAAAAAGCTTTGAATTAACCCTAGTTACTACAGTTAGGGTTTATGAACATCTAGGTCGATTAGATGGTATCAACCTTTCTTTTCCTAGTGGCAATAACATACTATACACACCCCTTGGATAGGAACTCCTTAGTGGGCCTTTGACAATTGTGAGCATCAAACATGATGTTATCACGAGTCACTTGCTTGCACAAGTCTTTAATTGCCCTATCTTGGGACTATAGGTATCCAAGTTACAACTTGCCACATGGCAAACATCCAATTGCCCAAGATAACACTAATGTGTTGTAAAAAATCCCCATTGCTTGAAAAGAATGGAGATCTTTAAGGTTTAAACATGACCCTTGCCACTTGCCTTGTGGTCCTTGGAAATCAATGGGTAATTTTGAATTACTTGCCTCTTGCTTCAGCCCCTCAATAAATTGTTAAGGAAAAGTTCAAGCAATGACTTGCTTCAAAGTTTTGCCCACAAAGAAGTTCGTCCATTAAAGGTTTTGCTTACGGATGGATGATTTCATGTGAGCCCCGTTTGTAATTACAAATATTCAATCATATTCATCCAATTCAAAATAGCTTACATGCAGTGTTGGGGTGGGTATATTGATGGGACCTTGAGATATATCACATTACAAGGAAAAAAGAATCTGAAGTTGCCATAATAAGACAATAGGTTTCAACATGTCATCAAAATAGAAGAGGGATTTGGGAATTTTATACAATGGTCCTCTTGTGGATGATCACCAACCCTTAGTTCACAAATTTGAAAAAACAAAGCACTGCTCATTAAAGCTTACAAATGACTTATCAAAATTTTACTTTTTTTATGCCCATTTTTATATAATAATGTTTGAAGAATCAGATGTGGGTGTTGTCTTAACTCTTGAACAAATTAACACGCTAAACATGTTCAATACATAATTGACTTTCAGAAACACATTTTCCATCATTTCGGTTAAATTAATTGTTATGTCATGGTTCACATGTACAGAAGTTAGTTCCCCCAACATTATATGTGTACATACTTGTAACCAGTACAAAAGTATTGCTTGCTTCTTTTTTTTCCCTGAGTGTCTGTCCTTTTGCCCATCCAAGATTGTGTCTGGTGATGCCCAAAGACACATTTTGGTGCTGCCCATCATCACACACCACATGGCTCCTTGTTATGCATGTGTGTCCATGGCAAGGCCAAAACGTGCATAACAAACAGGGGTCCAAAGTGTGACTGGGCATCATCATCCATCAAAAGATTGTTATTTTTCCATGCACACTAGTAGTAGTATTCATAAGCATGTGCCATTGACTCAAGTGTGAACTTCTCTTACCCAACTAATTCTTATTTTGGTAACTTAGTTGAATTTTTTCTCCTTTTTCCATGCACATGCTATTGATATCCTTCCTCAAAGCCAAAGTCTAATACCCTTATTTTCCATGCACATGCGATTGATTGATATCTTCACCCAAAGCCAAAAAGTCTAGCACACTTCAGGTAAATACCAATTCCATCCAAAGTCTATTACACTTATAACACGAGTTTGGTCCAAAGTCTATTTCACTTACATGAAGTGAAGGTCTGTTTTCTAAGCACATGCCACTACACGATGTGACTATCACTGATCCAACCCGACCTGACCCGACCCACTACCAGTCCATTGTTTCCATGTTCAGAACTGCAATGAAGGTAAGGTTTGTGCATGTTTGAGTCATAATTTTGGGACAGAATGTAATTGCACCATACCCATCGTCAAGACATGATCACAAATTTTCATTGTTAGTCTTCCTACCTCCTCCAACGGCAAAAAAAAGGCGCATTGGTCGTCATCTCTTGTGTATCACACAAGAGATTCGGTCTTTCTTCTGTGGTTTCATGTAGGAAAAAGCTGGATAATGTCAGGGTAATGGCATTACCCAATGTATAATGATGGAGGCAGGTCAGTATGACAACCCCACCATATGAGTCCCATGTCTGATCCGGTGGTGCACATGCCTTTCACAAAGTGGAATTCTCACCAATAATGTCGTCATCATGTATGTAATAAGACCTTTTTTTGTAAATGAAGGTTTATCAGAGTGTTGGGTGTTTAACGTGTCCACAACATACATCTATTTTTTGTATGTAATAACATCTTTTTGTAAATGAATGTTTAAAGGAGTGTTGAATGTTTAACGGAGTGTTGGAGGTATGGGTGTAGTGCTTAAAAAAGAAGCTGAACTTGTGTTTGAGAGTTGTTTTTTTTTCACAATTACAATTTTGATTTGGATACTAATAAAGGTAAGTTTCATGGTTCAGTTTTTGTGCTAATCATTTCACAAACAAAAGTATCAGTTTGAGTCGCAAAAGCCCGTGACTTGTGACCAATGTTACATGGGTACATGACATACCCTGATTTCAACCTTCATGTATCCATTTGGTGATGACTTTAAATACCCAAAAAAAAAACCAAAAAAAAAAAGAGAAGCCATTCTTTAAGCAATGACTTGCTTTTGTTAGATTTCCCAAGGTTCTCTTATTCTCAAAAATTTCCAAGAATTGGAACCAGAGGTTGTTTGATTTCTTAAATTTTCCAGATATACCAGATATGTCTCTCCCACAGCCTCAGGGGGTTTCAAATGACTTTTGACTTATAAAGAGATCTGTTATTACTTATTACAACATTATCAGGAACTGATAGATATGGAGAAAGGAAAACATATACCCAGAAAACACTGGCCATGACTCAACTCCAGTGGTGCTCAGTAACTGACCCTACAAGTTAAAATTGAATGAAAAAAAGTGGAAAATTTTATGCCACTTTGTCTCAGCAAAATGGTTTTGGCCCAATATTTTTGCACACTTTGCTGACATTGGTAAAAGTCACAGCAAAGCCTAACACTTGCCAGAGCAGAGTGTAATAAAGTTTTTTTGCAGGGTTTTGATAATAAATATGATCTGACTGATGTTCCCTGTTTCCAATCATAATGATTGGTCCAGGTGGTTTGTTATTAGTAACCTCTCACCTATTTGCAGTCCCAGTTCTAATTTTATGGGTGGGGATGGGAAATAAATAACTAAATAAATAACTAAAAACTTGGATGTGGGAAATATTTTTTGCAGGCTCACATACTCAACATGTGAATGGGAATATATGACCATTCACAAGGCGAGTACGTTTTCTGATACCAGTTTTTTTGAAAGGAGGAACAAGTGCCAAAAAATTGGTCATGATGTGCTCCTTATGCCCCACATGAACATTCCCTCGCACACCGATTGCATGGTTTATGTCCTCCCTCCAGCTTCCCAGCCTATAGAGTTCGGTGGAGCTGCAATGGTACCCTAGGCTTCGAGCAATTGGATGTGGCCCCAAGGCAGTTCCATCTGTAAAAAGATTATCCTCGTACAATGTATGCATATTTCCTTTGTGTGATGAACCTTTTCATATAAACGATCAAGTAATTTTTCATATAAGTTGTCCGTCAAAGTAGTCTAGGTTGGCATTTCTCTATTAATGTTTTCCTTTGGTATGTTCCATGATCTTCTCACTAAAGCCCTAAGGTGAGGCCATTACCAAAATAAGGGGCTTAATTAAGATGAGGTGGTGGCCAAGTTTGGCCTCGCATTTTTGGGAATGTACCCCACCCTTGACTTTACTCATTATAAAACATGAGGCAAAGGTTATTATAAAACATACTTGAATCACACGGCATAATTGAGGTTGAGGGATGTTATGCTTACTCCTTATGAATTGGAAGGATCTTTTGTATTGTAGATTTTGTTTTAGAGGCGAGGCAAAAATTCTTCCATTTTTTTTGTGGACAACAAAAACCCATTGAACTATGTAGTTAGTAATAACTTGATTTCGGCCTTAAGTCATTGCAAGTTTTCTTTTGAAGATGTCTTAGAAATTGTTGCATTAATCTAATACTTGTGATTGAAGTTATTACACTTTGCACTCATAAATATTGTTGCTTGCTAGGATGCAATTTCTTTGATTCAACTTAAGCCGAAAAGAATTGTAGGATGGGTGACCGATCAAAACTCCTCAATGATGCAAAAAGTGTTGGGTAGATTTTCATTTTTCATCAACAATTGGTAGATGATGTTTATTATCATTTTCATGCATTTAGGAGTGCATCATAATATGAATCATTTAAATGTTCATAACTTATTGGTGAACTAGATTCTTGGTGGTTAGTTAATATTCAACATTCAAGACCAATACAATTGACAAAAGGGTGCAAACATAGTACAAGGATTGTGTTTTTAACAAGTTTTTAAAAGTCAGATATTTTGCAAATATGTTTATAATAATGATTCATAAATCAAAATTTCAAAATTATGATGATGAAAAAATGTTACATTATATTTTAATGGAAGGGTAAAGATAAAAAATTTATCATAAATTTATCATTTTCAAATCATTTCATTTTCTTCTAAACAATGAAAAATGCCAATTTAATTTTAATTTAATTTTTAATATTCTCTACTCATTGAATTCATTTAAAATTTTCTCAAATATTTCCTTAATGCATAAGAAATATTGTTTTACAAGTTCATCCAAAACTTTCAACATCAGTTTAAATAATTAGTCATCACAATAAGCATTGGTTATGTTTTCGGATGATTTTTGATAGCCCACTTGGTCCCAAAAGTATTGTTAATTGATTTTTAAAACCTATTTTAATGTTTAATTAGAAATCTAATTATTCCATGAACAATAAAGGGATAAAATTATACAATGAGTTGATTTAAATAGCCTTTGGCTTTTTATTTAAAGCAAAATTATAAGTCCTATAAAATGGACTCCTAATATAAAGGGGATGACTTTGGGCATCATGAATAGGATTCTTTGTAACAATTACAACATTCTAAGCCACATTAGCAATCTATAACAATTATAACAAAGTCATATGTGCATTAGCTTAGTTCATAAGTTATCTGCTTTAACCAAATATATAAGCAATAGATTACATTCATCCAACTTATGAAAATGAGACATAATGAATGCAACACATAGAACCCAATTTTCAAAGGTGGCCCATACCTATGCCACAAGGAACACGTTATCAAGTTAATGTCAAGAGTTTGGCTGAAGTTTTTTGAGATGAACTTGAGAGCTTGTTGATGTAACATATATCATGGTGTGGGAGGAAAGTGTTCAATGACATGAAACTTTACATACCACCAAATTTTGATTAATTACATAAGTTATGTCCACATGACACTAGGAATAGCAATTCAAGAACACAAATCCAAACATGGGAAATTGCCTCTCAATGTCAAACGAAGAAATGTATTAGTATTGGTCCCAAAACGAGGTGTGAACTAGTGTTGGGTGGGTATTGATCTTCATATATCAACCAAATAATAGTCAATCAAAAATTTGAAAAATATATATCAACTAGGTAAAGATATGTAAGGTTCAAAAAATGCGAAACCAAGTAAGGGTATTAAGGCTTTGCAAATTATGAATCCATGTAAAAACGAAGGTAAACAATGAACCTTTACCTTTTTTGCAAGGTAAGGGTAGTTTCAAATATTTTTTCATCTTTTACCTTTGCATACCATGTGGGTATAAGTGAGCAAACATAGTATTAAAAATATTTACAAAAGTATGGTACATTTCAAATTGAGGAAAACCAATAACTTGTGCAATTGGCATTGCAAACATGAACATGCAAGCAATGTACAATGAAAATATATAATCAAATCAATCACTAGTGTATTTTCAAAGAATTTCTATAGTGGCAAGTGGTAGTAAACTCTAAAGGATTTTAAGCATGTTTTTTAAATAAATTATTTATAATTTAATTTTTAAATTTTACCTTGAATTTTATGCTTTCAAAAGTTTTGTGACTTTTTCAAAAATTAAATTTCAGAAACTTTTTTCAAATTTTCGCTTTTTTAAAGAATCCAATTTTTTTCAAAAACTTTGTTGCCAAAATGTAAAAAATTGCTACCCAAAAAAAACATTGGTTCCAAGAGCATATGTAATGTGCTCTCTAAATACACTACAGATTTTTGTTCCGAGTGCTTTACAAATTATAAGTGTGGTATGACCCCATGATCCCCATTAACTTCATATTAGCCAACAACATATTGGGTTTGTGTCACAAGCTGGACAACAATGGGAAAACTTGATCATGATGTTAGCCACTTCAACAAACACCTTGAAACGATTTTTTAAATATTTTAAAACCCAAGAAGAATCCGGAAAGAGGGAGCACAAAAGGGTAAAATAAAACCGCAAACCAAAAAAAAGGAAGAACAAGAAAGAAACAAGATGGAGAACCTTTTTGAAACAAAGAATTCTAAGGTCCAATTTAGATTGGGGTCCAAGGTCCAAATTCATAGGCACCAATTTGGACTCATTTGAAGCAAATTGAATCCTTGAGTTCAACCCTAGCTTGCATCTTGGTTCTTCAAATCACAAGCTCTCCTTTAGAGCTCTTTTTTTTTCCCCTTCAAACCAATTGATTTTTCCTCCAATATGGTGCCATGTAGATTTAACCTCGATTTGTCACTTTTTGGTTTTGGACCCTCATTTAAAGGCCATAGGTCCAATTTATGACTTTCATCCAATAGGATTACTCTAGTTCATTGGACCTTGGATCCTCATCTAAAGTGGCCTAAAGAGCACAAAGTGACTATAAAAACACACAAATATGAACAACACTATATGAGTGAAGCATGGCAATTTTTGTGGTTGGAGTGGTGAATAAAATATCAATTGGCCAAACATCATGAAGCTTTGGTCTATGCAATACTTTAGTGGTGTTGTGGACTCAAAAATAGTCCAACTAGATTTAAGGTTTTAGGGTTTTAAGCTTTTGGCAAAGTCTACTAGTGACGGTGACTTTTGGAGTTTTTATTTTTTCACTCATGAAGGGCATCAACAATGGTGGTCATGTATTTTGTGAGGTATTTTAACAATGTTGCAAGCACAATTATGATTTTCTTTTTATGGTTTGTGATGTGTGGTTGGAAATCTCTTGATGATGTTAGCATCAAGCAAATGGCAATGGAAGTAACGTCAATGGGATGAGATAAATGGCACAAAGAAGGAGGCAATAGAAGATAATTGAACCGATTTATGTGTGCGCATGTACAAATAGTGTTTTGGTGTTTTCCATTTGTGTGAAACATTTGAAATTCATGATTTTATTTATTTTTCCCCTAATGTGTAGGATGCATGACTAGGTAGGATAGATGTAGATGATTATGAATTTTTTTTCCTTAATAATGGCATGAGGGATGGAGATGATGATGAGTCTAAGTCCATGGTCTATTTGGTCCTAGTTATAGTTAAGAATACATAAAGTGGGTTATGGGGTTTGGGGTAGTTGTCATTATGGTGGTGTGTGCTTGTTCATATGATGGCAATTTCAAGAATCAAATCTGTTTTGTTGGGGCATGAGGATGTTATTGTTTGGGAAAGTTGTATGTGATAAGGATACATGAAAATGTGGTTCAAAATTGGAAAAAATAGATGGGTTTCAGATTTGGAATAGAATGAAATGGAAAGTGACAATGGGCAGAAACTTATGTTTTGTGAAATGAACTCATATGGGTTTAGGCAAAAGTGGGATGATACATAGACAACAAGACCACAAAGGTGGAAAATGGAGCATTTGATCAATCTTCATGTGAAAAGTTTGTTATGTGTATAATGGTCTACAAGTTATTTGACATTTTGACATTCCTACCAATGCAACATTAAAATGTAAGTTGTTGATAGATGGTGGTGTAAATAGGTTTTTTTATTGTTGAAAAATGTATTTTGATCAACAAAATAAAGATTTTATTTAAATGTGATGATGTTATTCACATGATTTTCTATTCATTGTGTTAGGTTTCAAGTCACTTCCTTTTTGGTTACCATGTCACAATTATGTCCATTTACAAAAGTGGATGCTACAAACAAAATGCACCTTTAAATTCATTGCCAAATTGCTTGTTACGTGCACCTACTCAATGTTTTCTTTAAAATTCTCCCTAATCAACCAAACAAAATATATATAAATTGTTTCTTTAATGTAAAATTCTAACAATATGTCATGGGCTCTTCCATTTCACTTGCCTACATCGGCTTTCCTTGCATGGAAAGCAACAAAACAATAAACATTCCATTTGACAAAGAAATGAGAATAAGTTCTATCACCCAAACTTTGGGGGGGGTGTGTTGTTAGTTCACCAAAAACCAAGGTAGCACCTACACCGATACCTTCACCTTTTAGTTGTTATACCACCATACTCTAACTTTAGCTATTATATCACTATACTTAATTTAATTTACCAACAAGGTGTTGAATAATAACTTTATTTTCATTTATGTTGTAAAAGCATAAATATTTTATAATTCAACATTTTATTGTCTTGGAAATTCATGTTTAAGCATTCCATGCACATTTGTCTCATAGATACAAAAAAAATTCCATTTTTTTGGTATCAAAATTTTGGCAAAATTTACACTAGACAAAAAATTCCAAAAATTTCCCAATTTCTTTGTCAAAAAATGATTTCTTTTGCTAGGAATAAAAACATTGGATAGATGTTTAAGGTGCATGTGTGATGACTTGGAATTTTAAGATGGGAAACTCATAATAGACAAAAATACAAAGACAATGGGGAAAAAAACCTTAATGGCGTTGAAACTCCAAATTTAAAGATGAAGTTATGCATTTATAAGCTTTACCACTCCTTGAGGAGGCCACTTCCAAATATTATAACCTAACATGCAAAAATTATAGGGTTTCATATATTCTTTGGAAGTAAAAATTTAAAAACTTTTCAAAACAAAATTAGGTGTGAATATTATGGGTAAGAAGCATTTTAATTAATATATGATTTAAAATAAAGGTTGCAATGACTTTTTATTTAAGATTATTAATAGGATAGAACTAATGTGGTAGGATACGTGTCAATCAAACATTGAACATTATTTTTTAAAAATGGGAACCTCAAAAAATGTTAAATTGAAGGAATGCTAAAATATTGTTGATAACCAATGTCTTGGTGTGATTGGTTGTCAAACAATGTTTTTAAAAAAAAAATTGAAAGCAACCCCTAATATTCCATAACCTTCCTACATGTGAACGTAAAAGCTTCGTAACCTTCTATGGATGGATGAAGATCCATTTAACCATTTTTTATAGATTATGTACAAGTAAAACAAAAATTAGCAAGGAGAGGTTAAATGCATTGTGAGGGATGAAGAGATAGCCAATTGGAAGCTTGAACACCTATAAATAAAGGGTTATGTATAACATGTAGATATAAGAGAAAGCTTTGCAAGTAAACATTTATTTTTCACATCATAAATTTAAATATTTCAAATAATTTGGAGACTTCTTTTCACAACTTATTTATACATATAGGTTTTTTTCCTTTTTTTTCCATCCTCTCAAGAAAAATGTCATTGTGGAACCAAAAGTTTCAAAGTTTTTGGAATTTTTTTTTGTTAAAGTGCCAATCCCTTCAGAAAAAACGAAAATTTTAAAACCCTAAAAAAATTGCATAAAATAAAATCTCTAATGGTGGATATGTGATATCCTATTTTCAAAAATCGTTTCTTGGGTTTCTAGCAAATAATGACATGTATTATGATGTAAATTTAACTTTTATATTACAATAGGATATATAATATTCCATGATTGTTGTTGAATATAAAAAATAGCATGTTCAAAAATTTTCTATATCACAATATTATATAATTATAGGGTGGAAGAAAAACAAAAACAAATTAATACCCCTTCACAAAACATCCATTTATCTAAAGTGTCCACCAAAATGACAGGGGAGTGACCTCCCCAAGTATTAGTCTCATGGAATTCTCATTTGATGCATCTACATTCTCACAAACAAGGAAATTCAAAACTTTGGAGCCTTCGTAGCTCTCATTTGATTGGAAGAACAATGTATCAATGTCATCACTACATTGAAACAAATATTTTGAATGATCCAAACCATTTTGAAAGATTTGTTAAAGTAAAATCTTGTTTGTCCCCAACACTAAAAGTACATGTATGCAACATGTGAAGGTTAGAATGACCCATCAAGCCCCAATAGAAACAACAAAGATGAAAAGAAAAACTTTGTAAACTCAACCATTGTGACATGTAGGAGATTGAGGGTTCAACATTTGGTGCTTTGAAATGCCCTTTCAAAAATGCATGAAATTATGGTGTAAAGTTCATCAATTCCATTTACCTTTTTTTGGAATTTGAACACGGCAAGTAAATATTTTATTAGAATGTTTGGAATTTTTAAAAATAATTAATTAATGTTAGGTACAAAAATATCTAACCTAGGAAATGTTGAATTTGGACACAACGACCTTGATTTAATTTTAGGAAAAGAAATAATGTTCAAAAGTAATCAATGTGGGAAAATTATTAGAAATGACACCAACCCCCCCAAGTTCTCAAGGGGACTTTTAAGAATATGTAAATATATTTCTCAAAATGTCAAAGAAATTATCTAATATATAGCCATGGTTTTTTTTAAAGTAAAAAGGAGGGTTTTATTAATTTTCAATTCCATAAAAACCCATAACTATAAATGATTTATTTCTAGAATTTCCAAAAAAATCAAAACCAAAGGTTATTAACAAAATGAAATAACCACCCAAAATTGGTTAATTAATGTCATGTAGGTAGATTGACTTTTGAAACATATCAAATTGGTCATTGTATTGGGTTTTTTTTAGAAACAATATTTTTAATTGAGTACTAATATGAATTCCAAGGCTAATTTTTGCTTGGTTTAAACCTAGTATATGAAGTGATCTTAAACAAGTATATACTTGGTAATATATTAAGTTCCATAACAAATTAGTATTATCATAAGGTTAATATCACTTTAGGTCATATTCAACTAATATAACCATCATTAGTACTGATATGAGTCCTACATACCTAAGTTGTACCTTATATTTTATTGTTGTGAAGGTATATATTGATTTACAATTTCAAATCCAAAGGTTAGGTTCAAGTTCTTGTGACACAAAATTAGGTTAACACCTTTTTGTTGGAATTAGCACAAAAATCAAACCATAGGGTGAAAGAACATTAAGGTATACCAAAAACAACCATTACAAAGCCCGTTTTGGGAGTTTTTCTAATGTATTTTTAAATGTAAAAACTAGACAAAAACACAAAAAAATTGAAACAATGTTAAAATTGACATTTTTCCCCATTTCCAAGTTAATTGTCAAAAGTTTTACTTTCATTATGTGTTCACATCCTAGTTACCATAGGTAAACTGAGGTAAATTACCTTGGAATTGAACATGCTTCTAGATATTTCATGTTTTAAATATAATAATCCCAAGTTTTGTAATCTCAAATCATTTTTGGTGATATGAAATTAGCACAATGTGTTTTGTTTGCTTTGTAATTTTTTACGTTTTGCAATTTTCATTTGCACATGGTTTTTGTGTTTTGATTTTCATCTTGTGTTTTGTAAATGGATTTTTATGCAATTATGAGTGAGCTTGTTTTGATTTGGATGGTAAGCATCAATGTTTTTTTTTGTGGCTAAAAATCTCCAAATGGCTACTTGGTTTTTGGATGGGCTACTTGTAGGCATGAAAAAAAAAATTAAGGAAAAAAAAAGGTTAAAAGCTAGGGCTTCTTTTTGCAAAGTAACAGCGTTGCCTCCCTTATCACTTTCACTATAGCTACTCATGTTCCCATCGTTAATCAACTTTTCATTATCTCCACTCCCTTCTCTCATGAGAGATCAGCACCCTTGTTCCCCTCTCTCATGAACAATAGCCAAACCTACACCTTTGTTTCTATAAGTAACCAGCAATTATACATAATTATATTTATGTAACCACAAGTTTTTATGGTTCTAGAGTATGTACACAATTGGCAATTTCCCTTTTCAAGATGCCATCACCAAATGAAAGGACACAAAAGCCTCAATATTGCCTTGATGTTTAGTGGTAGATGGTTTGTTTATTAAAGTAGCTTAAATTTCTTTTCTAGGTCCCTTTTTTGTTGAGGCATTTCCTTTTTGTACAAAGTTTTGCACATTAAAAAAATCGTAAGTATACATTTGCTCTTTGATTTTGTTGAAACACACATGTCAAATGATTACAAAGGTCAGTTTTTAGTTTTGAAACATATTTTGAAAGGTCATGTAGGTTTGTGGAGTGGGCTTGGAGATTTTTATGTGGTGTTTTTGGAGTTATCTTGCATAATGTGAATGTTGGAAAGTTTGGAGTTTAGAGGACTTGGACTTTAAAGTTGCATTGTGCAACATGCACTTATGCTTTTAGACTTATTGTTTGCAATTTTTGTCTTTTGTTTAATATGGTTGGGGTTGCAAGTTGGAACTTGGGGTGGGGTTGTGGGTGGGTGCAAACACATTGCTATTGCAAATGGGCAAAGTCTTTTGAGACTAGGGTTCAACTCCCCTAGTAGTGCATGCAATTGTAGTGTGTTTATTGTCAATTTTTTTCTCCCCTTAATTAATTCAAATAGTCAAATTATGCTATGGACATTTTGTTTGGTCACCAAAAATTCACTCTTGATTTAGCACAATAGCCAATCACATTACCAAAAAAAAAAAAAAACCAATTTATTCCACTTTATAAATTTACAAATAGACACATTATACTTTCTACTTGACCAATTAAACAACCTTGAAAAAAGTTTTTAAAAAACACTAGTAAACATTATGTTAGGATGGTATTATGTTATTTAATTTATGTATGTTGGCAATGAAGGTTGTAGATGTCAACAAGTAGCGCATGACATAACAAAGCCCTACTTTCAACCATTTTGAACACTTGTATTTATTAATGGTCATGAAAAACATCCTTTTGGATATGTGATGGACTTTGAAATTTATTTGACTTTTATTACACACAAGGAGGAATTCTAAAATCCATCACATACTTCATATTTTCCAAACTTTTTATTCCTAAGTGTTATAACCCTTGAAACTACATCATGTCCCAAAATTGTGAGAAAATCTTCAATTCCATTACAAGGTAATGAGTCCATAACATTTTTTTTTAATCAATTGTGACCTTGGAATTGCCTAGATTGAAAAGTCCATATTTCATTGAAAATTAATGTTTTTGGTGCAATTATTTGAAAGTAAAAAAAAAAAAGAAATTATTTTCAATTGTTTGAGTCCATTTTGTTAGAATTTCCAACTTACATATGGGTTTTATAGAATAGAATGTGTCCAACCCATAAAATTTTGCCTTTGTGACATTCAAAAAATCCATTATAATATTTTTTACCCCATGGAACTAATCTTTTGCTAGATGTACAATTGAATCCAGAATTTTAAAAATACATTCTTTAACAAAAGGTAATATTCTTTAGGTAGGCAAGTTGATTTTTTTTAAAAACTTGATAAGTAAGTTTAACTTTATGGTTAACTATTAGGTTAGTTAGTTGTTGAATTATGTACCTATTTAGACCCATATTTTAATTTGGTGCAAAATTGTGTACCCATGCAATCTTTAGTTGTGAAATATGTAATATGTACATGGGATTGGATTTGGTTTTTGGATCAAACCTAGAAGCTAAAATTTTATAACTAGAATGGAAAGGTTTTGAAATTTGAATAATTAAATTAAAATCCCCGTATGGAGAACCTGCAAATAAATTTTAAATTTCAAAACTAAGACCAAAGGTTTTTAAAATAATAATAACTACATAACATTATCATATACCAAGACAACACTTAATTTTAAGTTTTAACCATTGTATTAGTGTATGGGGTAATGCACTACAACATGTCATGATGCTAATGTGATGTGGACCAATGACTAAAGAATTATTTTGGGAAAGTGGGAATATGGTGGATAACAAGTTAACCTAATTAGATTAAGGAGGAAAAGATGAAGGAAATGTAGATGGAAGAAGCATGAACATTTTTAATAGTCAAAATTATCAAGATGTAAGGAAAGAATAAAAGAAAGGATCAATGGTGATTAAGGTGGACAAATTACATTTGTTTGAATTTTTCTCTAGGTTATATTCTAAGCATTTTGTTTGTTTGCAAGTGAATGTAAAATGGTGGTGTGTTGATGTTGTTTTTGGGGTGTTTTTAATGTGTAGCTCATGAATGTTGAGTGTGCATTATGTTTCAATGGTGAGCGGTTTGTGAGTTATGTTGCAAAGTTTTTCAAGCTATTTGGTGATGGTGGCTATGATTTATTTTTTGAATTGTCACCTATTGTTTGCAATTTTGAAGTGGTGGAACTTTCAACATAAAAGGAGGTGACAATTTTTGGGGAAAGCACCTGAATTATGAAGAGCTACATATCCATGGCCTTTTATTTTTAGGGTTTTTTGGGTGTGTTTGTGTCATTCCTGATGAGAAAAATGCTCACAACATAAATTTTTATGGAATTCTTTTCTCATAATGTTTTCAAGATTTTCACTACATTGGAAATTCTAAGTTTGATGTGTAGAAATAAATTGTATAATAATTTAGATAAAATCAAATTGCGGATATGAAGAAGATTCGTAGGGGATTTGAAATTTATAACATTATATTCTCATGTTTAACATGCTTGAAATATATCAAGGGATGATGAGATTTTTATGGAAATGTGGGATTGAGAAGATGGGAAATGAACACCCATGACTATGAAGGTTTAAGTGGGATTTATTCTCCACCATGGGAATTCAAGTCCTATTGTTGGGATGATCACGATGAGACATGGGATTATTGGTATGCAACTAGTTGGAAGCTTTCTAGGCAAACAAAATTTAAACTTGTAAAAATTTCATGGGTTGTGAGTTTTGAGAGGATCATCAATTGGGGGGGTGGGGGAGGATATGAGGTTGAATCCAACATCTCTTGATGGGGGAAGTTATGACATCTAAAGTAGGTAGGTTAGTGAGCAAACATTTAAGAACTCAAAGGAGGTTGAATCCTCATACATTGTTCGATTGCTTTTGAAATGTAAAAAACATTTGTAGCTATCCATCTATCACTTCCAACCACTTCCAACGTTGCAAAAATTGATCAATTCAATAAAGGATTGGGGAAGATATGGGTGTTTGGTGTAAGGGGTTTCAATGTTTGGTGATGGGTGAATTAAAATAGATTACGATTTTGAGCTTAAAATCTTTGATTGTTGCATCTTTGCCTTTAGAATACAAAAGTTGTTTAATAAAATTACTCAAGAAGTTTTGTAATACCCTAGTTGACACAGCCATCAAGTTTTTAATCACTCAAAACAGATAAAAAAATGAGGAAGATAATGGGCTGAAACTAGAAAGGAGTCTAAAGTTAATTTTTCAAAAAAATTGAAGCAAACTATCACTCATCCTTGTCTTGTATTTTCAGCATTGCTTCTTTAAGTTTGACATTCAAAGATCATTTGTAGCCCTTCAATTTATAGGTCCAATGACACCCAAAAAAACCCAAAAAAAAAAAAAAAAAAAAAAAAAATTGGACAAAGGAATATGAGGGGGGATTTTTGTTTTTTTATTTTTTTTTTTTTTTTTTTATTTTTTGTTTTTTTTTCCTTTTTCTTTAGTAATTTTTTTTTTTTTTTTTTTTTTTTTTTGTGTTTTTTTGGGTGTCATTGGACTTATAAA
>Ga0116227_10007871_pt1 | contig 20511 bp, 12 predicted proteins | sample S1TSphgellanicum_FD_89693 | JGI IMG/M metagenome (GOLD analysis project Ga0116227, IMG submission 89693) | Host-associated microbial communities from peat moss isolated from Minnesota, USA - S1T2_Fb - Sphagnum magellanicum MG | ecosystem: Host-associated > Plants > Peat moss > Unclassified...
GGCATGTCGATCGGCGGCAACCACACGATGCATTTCCTGCGCCGCAACATCAATTCGCAGATCATGCTGTTCAACAACGAGATCTACGGCCTGACCAAGGGGCAGTATTCGCCCACCAGCCGCATCGGCACCAACAGCCCGACGACGCCGCTGGGCTCGATCGACCGGCCCGCTCGGCCTTGCGCCTTTGCGCTGGGGGCGGGCGCCCGGTTCGTGGCGCGCGGCTTTGATACGTCCAAGGAACTGGGCAACACGTTGAAGGCGGCCCATGCCCATCGCGGCGCGGCGTTCGTCGAGATTTTCCAGAACTGCATCGTCTACAACAAGGACCGCTTTGCCGATTTCGTCGACAAGTCGGTGGCCAATGAAAAGCAGCTCTGGCTGAAAAACGGCGAGCCGCTGCTGTTCAACAAGGGCACGCAAGGCATCGCTCTGGATGTCGAGAAGCTGATGCTGAAAATCGTCGATGTGACCGATGGCGACTGGCAGGCTGCTGGCGTGATCGTCCATGACGTGACCAACCGGTCGATGGCCCACATGCTGGTCGAACTGCCGATGGACGACTTCCCCGTGGCGCTGGGCGTGATCTACGACGATCCGCGCCCCACCTACGAGGACGAGATGCTGTCCCAGGACGCCAGGGCCCGCGCCGGCAAGAAGCCCGACCTGGCCAAATTGCTGGCAAAGGGCCAGACCTGGACGGTGGAAGAAAAGCTACAAGACCAAGAGGTCCTTGCTGGCGTGTGAGGGTAACGGCAAGGGCAGTGCCAGCGATGGCAAGGCCCTTGCCGTCTTTCCTTTCATGCGGCCAGTGGCTTGTCCAGCTGCGCTTCTGAGGGGTACTCGGCGGGCCCGCCAAAATCGTACGCCCCATTCAGTGCGCGTATGAACACCGGATCATTCAGCGGATCGGTCGGGGTTTCTATATGGATTCCGCGCGAACGCACATCCTTGATCAGCGTCTCGATCGCTTGGTCATGCGTCAGGTCGTCGCTGCCGTCCATGTTCTTCTTCAACTCGTCGAAGTCCATGAAGACCTCGGACGACCAGTGCACAAGGAAGCGAAGTTCATCTGTATGATAGTGCTCGATAACCTTGTTGCCGGTCTTGACCTGCCAGCCATCAGAATTGCCCGCTTCACCGCTAAACAGGCTATTGAAGCCCAGACCCTCTGGCCGGCGACGCTCGACAGGGCCGTTGGCTTCACCGCGGTGGACCAGCATTTCATTCTGCACCAACACTGCCCGGTTGTAGATCGGCGACTGCATCCGGGCGGGTTTTTGCAATGGCCCCTTGGGCCAATAGGTAAAGCCGCTGCCCTCATCATGGCTAAACCAGGTGATGACCTGCGCCATCTTGATAAGGTAATCCTGGAACAATCCCGACCGGCCCATGATTGAACACAGCCATGTCGGTGAATTTTCATACCGGATGCCGCGAAAGCTGGGCGAATCGAGGTGGCCCGGGTCGGAATTGGCGCAGGGGCCGTTGATGTTGAACAACATCATCTGCGGTTTGGCATATTGCGCGCCCCAATAGCTCTTGGCGTGGCTCAGGAAAGCTTCGTTGTAAAAGATGTCGTGCAATTCAGGGAAGATTACCGTGGAATAGTTCGCCAGGAAACCACGGAAGGTGGGTGTCAGGAACATGTCGAGCGTGGGGGTGAAACCTTCCGGAAAGCCGCCTGCAAAGGTTGCAATCAGCGCTTCTGGGGTTGGGAAATGCTGGGCGAGGATCAGCTTCCATTCGCCCGAATGCACAACATCGAGCATCAGTCGCTTCTGGGCTTCGGTAAAGGGCTTGTCGATCTCGCGGGGCGGGGCGGCAGGCTGAAGAATATCGGAAAGGTGACGCCGCAGCGTTTCATCAAGCATCTCTATCTCCTTTGGCTGGGCAACGATGTCCGCCAATCAGAACGCGCTGCCAGCGAGGAGCGCTGTCGTACGATCTGATGGAGGCCCGTGCCCACCTGACAAAAGTTATCAATCAATAACTTTTTGACAAGTGTTTTTTGCCTCGGACTGTTGTCTCTGGTTTGTTTTGCCCTTGTGCTGCTATGCCCGTAGGATGAACGTTTCGACACAACCAGCCATGACCAAGGGGCAGCGTACTGCCAACCGTATCCTCGACGCAGCCGAGGCTCTTTTTTCCAGCCATGGTTATGGCCCAACAACGCTGCGCGACATTGCGACGGCGGCCGATATCCAGCAGCCGGGACTCTACAAGCATTTCTCCAGCAAGGAGGACCTTTACCAACGGGTGTGCGCGCGTGCACTGAGCCCGCTTATTGAGTTTATGGACGAACTTCTTGAAAGACCTGCGCATAATCTGGTTTATCGCGAATTGACCGACCGCATGACTGACGTGCTGGCACAGCATCCCAACATCGCGCGCCTGCTTATCCGCGCGACCTTGTCACAGGATGTCGACCAGGACCCTATCGCCATGGCCTGGATCAACCAGCTTGCCGAATATGGGCGCAAGATCAATGCCAAGGCCAAGATCGAATCCGACAACGATGTTCTATCGCTCCAGATCGTCGCGATCTTCAATCTGATGTTCGGATTTTTCTGGTCATCGGCGCTGGTGGAAAACCTCTCGGGCATGTCGGCGGGTGATGATCGGCTTCGCATAATCCAAAAGAACTTGCTGGCGGGATTTGTTGCCTCTTTTCAAGGCTAATCAAGCGAGAAAGCCTTTCAGATCGGCAATAAAGCTGTCGAACTGGTCATGGTGGGGCCAGTGCCCCGCCTTTTCATAGGTGATCACCCGCGCATCGCGGAAATGGGCGAGGCGCCCATCCTGCGCCGGGTTCGAAGCCCATGAATCCGCGCCATAAAACAGCAGAGTAGGACAGGTGATCGCACTCCATAGTGTCTTGACCTCGGCCTCGGGCATATCAAGCACGGGCCAGATGTTAAGCCAGGGATCGAATTTCCAGCTATAAGAACCATCCTCGTTGCGGGCCAGGCCATGGATGGTGAGATGGTGCGCCTGATGCTCACTCAGATGGGTGTTTTCGTTCTGCATACGCTCCAAGGCGTCGGCGATAGTAGCATAACGGCGCGGGGACCTGCCCGACGCTGCGCGCCGATCTGCCAGCCATTGGCGGATGTTGTCGGCATAGGGCATGGTCTGGCGAGGGTGGGGCTGACGGGTGGAAAATCCCAGCCCCTCGATGTTGGCGAGCCGGCGCACCCGTTTTGGAAACAGGCCCGCATAGCGCGTCGCAATGTTGCCGCCCAGAGAATGCGCGCAAATGGTCACTTGCTGCGCCCCGATCGCTTCGACCAGTTGCGTAAAATCAGCGAGATAAGAAAGAAGAGTGTAATCTGCATCGGGCGACCATGCACTGTCACCATGCCCGCGGAGATCCGGGCAGATCACATACCAGTCACGAGCCAGTTCGCGTGCCGTCCAGTCGAAACTACGTCCATGATCGCGCCCGCCATGCTGCAGAATCAACGGTGGGGCATCTGGATCCCCCCAGGCGCCATAATGAAGGCGCAGGCGCTGCGAGACAAAGCGATGTGACAAAGGGCCGTTGAAGATTTGCATGGCTATGGCATGAATAATCCAGCCCCATCCGTCAATCGCGCGTGTGTCGCCCGACATGAGTTGGGCAAGTCGATCGGCGGATCGCGTCCCACTGTGTGGCTTGGGCTTCGAACGGACAGCCAGCTACACCACCCATGGGGCACGATCCGGGAGTAGCTCGATATGAGGATAGCTATTGGGCGTTACCCCAATTCGCCTTTTCTCCGTCCCACAGTGTTTCGGCCGACCGCTTTTACCCATGCCGCCATCGACGTCCTCCTTCAGCTTTGGCCGTCCGGAGCGATTTGCGATGGATTGCAATTGCCCCAAATCCTCTGTTCCCGTCAATTTATCATACGCAACCGAACGATATCTTGACAGCGAACATTTCATTACGTAAGAGATGCTCCCATCATATGGGATAAATGGCCGAAGCAAATTCGGCATTTCGGGAGGGATAACGATATGAAACTCAAGTCAGCATTTTTTGTCTCGGCGTCACTCGCAGCTCTGCTCGGAGCCACCGCCGTGCATGCCCAAGTCGGCAACGGCTCGGGCAACCCAGCCCCCAAGCCGACTGCAGACGCTTCAGCCGCATCCTTGACTGATGTGAACGAGATCGTCGTCACAGCGAACAAGCGTGCCGAGCGTCTTCAGGACGTGGCAGGTTCGGTTGATGTGGTGAAGGGCGATACGATCCAGAAGCTCAACCTGAAAACCTTTGCCGACATCGAGCAGCTCTCTCCCGGCCTCAGCCTGACGGCGAAAGATCCGCTGACCAATTCGGTGACGCTGCGCGGTGTTGCCTTCGATCCGAATTCGGGTGCCTCGCCGACCGTCGACATCTATTTCAACGAAACGCCGCTCGATGCCAGCAGCGCTTTCCGCGCCTTGTATGACGTCGGCCAGATCGAGGTGTTGCGCGGGCCGCAGGGCACTCTGCGTGGCCGCACCTCGCCATCAGGCGCCATCACCATCGCGACACGCAAGCCGGATCTGAACAAGGTCGGCGGCTATTTTCAGCAGACGGTGACGACCAGGAACGGCATCAATTCGCAGGGCGCGATCAGCGTGCCAGTGATCGAGGATATGCTGGCGGTGCGGGTTGCGGGCCTCTTCGATCGCAACGATGGTAGCAATGTCAAAAACCTGCGCACCGGCGACAAGGATCGTGACAAGACCGAGAGCGTGCGTGGCAGCGTCACGTTCAAGCCAGCCTCTAACCTCACCTTCGATCTGACCTATCAGTATCTGAACAACCGGACGCTGACCAACCCGCTGCTTTTCTCGCTGCCCGGTACGACGACCAATCCGGTCCTGACGACGTCGGACCGCTCGGCACTCGCCTCCAAGCCGGGCCGCTATCGCTATCGCGGCCATGTCGTCAGTCTGGGCGCCAATCTGGATCTGGGCCGCGTGGCGGTGAACTACATCGGCGGTTATCAGAACATCGCGCAGGGGCGGACGACCGACATCGCCTATGGCGGTTCAATCCCGGGTTTTTCCCAAAATCAGGCGTTCCAGACCCAGAACGAGCAGGTTTCGCAGGAGGTCCGGCTGACCTCTCAGGGCCATCACTTCTGGAATTTTCTGGTCGGCGGTTATTATGAGCACGACAAATCGACCACCAATCTGACGCAAGACCAGTTCCTGACGTTTGGTTTCTATGCGCCTGCAACCCCGCCGCTCGACATCTCGCGGCTGGGTGTCGCAGTCTATATCCCCAGCAAAACCGATGCCTATGCCGTGTTCACCGATCATCGCTTCCAGGTCTCGTCCCGCGACCAGATCCAGGTCGGCTTGCGCTATCAGGAAACCAAGGTTCAGAGCGACTTCATCACGACGGTCAGCGGCGCCCTGCTCGGGCCGGTACCGATCGTCAGTTCCAGCATTTCACCTGCCAATCGTAACCGTACCTATCGCCAACTGACCGGCGGCGCGAGCTATCGCCATGAATTCAGCCGCGACCTGACCGCCTATGCGACCTATGGGCGCTCCTATCGTCCGGGCAGCGTCAATGCGGTGGCCGCGCAACTCGACGAGAGCCTGCTGCTGACCAAGCCTGAAACGTCGAACAACTACGAAATCGGCTTGAAAGGCTCCTTCGCCGATCGCCGGGTTCAGTTCACGCTTGCGCTCTATCAGCAGGATTTCAAGAACTACCTGGCCTACACCAACTCCTATCTGTCGGTCTCGACCGGCAAGGATGGCGTGGTCGACAACAACGCCGCGCTGGCCTTCAACGCCGATGCGCGCGTGCGTGGCATCGAGGCAAGCCTCTCTACCAAGGTTGGCGAGGCGCTTCAGCTTGGAGTGAGCGCGACCTACAATGACGCCAAGTTCAAGAACGCCCTTGCGCCGTGCAATGACTTCAATGGCGATGGCGTGCCCGATTCGGTCGGCACGCCCCATGTTCCCCTTGGCCAGAACGTGTCGTTCTGCCGCCTCAACGGCAATCTGAGCGATCAGGCGCCGTGGGGTGTCAGCCTCAACGCTGAATACCGCGTCCCGGTCGGGGGCGACCGACAGGTCTTTGTGCGCGGTCTGGCCAATTATGTGCCCAAGCGCACCGATCCCTTCACCAATGTTTCTTACACTGATCTGGTCAACAACAGCGTCTTCCTGGGCGTGCATGGCCCGCATGATGCCTATGAACTGTCGGTGTTCGCCAAGAATCTCGCCAATGTCTCGACATTGACGACACGAGGAGCGCAACAGATCGATTACAGCGTCACGCCCACAGGTTATGCGACCGGGACCGTCGTGCGTCCGCGTGAATTCGGCCTGAACTTCCGGGTATCTTACTGATGCGGCGGACCGTGAGCGCGCTGACGATTGCCCTGTTTGCCAGTTCCGCGCCGGCGGTGGCGCACGATGGGACTGGCAGCGGTTCTCCGGATCAGCAGGCTGCGGCAACATTGGCGAAGATGACACTGGAGGAGAAGATCCAACTTCTCCACGGCCCAATGCCGTCGCTGCTGCCGGCCGCAAAGCGACCGCAGGGCGTGCCGATCGGTGCAGGGGTTATTATGGGGGTGCCGCGTCTCGGCATCCCCAACCTGACCGAAACGGATGCCAGCTTGGGCGTGTCCAACCTGAACGATCTGCGCAAGGGTGACGTCGCGACCGCCATGCCGTCGGGCATGGCGGTCGCGGCGAGTTGGGATCCGGCGCTGGCGCTGGCCGGCGGCGCTATGATCGGCAACGAAGCGCGCGCAAAAGGCTTCAACGTGATGCTGGTCGGCGGCGTCAACTTGGTACGCGATCCGCGCGCAGGCCGCAATTTCGAATATCTGGGCGAGGATCCGCTGCTGGCCGGCACGCTGGTCGGCGCGCAGATCGCGGGCGTCCAGTCGAACAAAATTGTCGCGACGATCAAGCATTTCGCGGTCAACGACATGGAAACCGGGCGCAACGTGCATAACGTGGAGATGGCCGAGGCACCAATGCGCGAAAGCGACCTGCTGGCCTTCGAGCTCGGGATGGAAAAGGGCGATCCGCATGCGGTGATGTGCGGATATAACCGCGTCAATGGCGCCTATGCCTGCGAAAATTCATTCCTGCTCAACGACGTGTTGCGACGCGACTGGGGCTTTAAGGGCTTCGTCATGTCGGACTGGGGGGCGGTGCATTCCAGTGAAGCGATCGTCAAGGGTCTCGACCAGCAGTCAGGCGAACAGATCGACGGCAGGCGCTGGTTCTCGGAGCTGATGACCAAAGCAGTCGCCGAGGGGCGTGTGCCAGAGAGCGCGATCGACACCTCGGTCCGGCGGATCCTGCGGGCGATGTATGCCAGCGGTATCGCCGACCGGCCGGTTACGGGCGGTGAAGCGATCGATTACGACGCGCACGGCGCAGTTGCGCAGCGTGCGGCCGAGGAGGGCATCGTGCTCCTGCGCAACGAAGGCGGCGTGCTGCCACTGGCCGCGACCGCGCGGTCGATCGTCGTGATCGGCGGCCATGCCAATATCGGCGTGCTGTCGGGCGGCGGGTCAAGTCAGGTTCGTCCGGTTGGGGGCTTCGCGCTGGAGCAGCGCCAGACGGGCGGTGGAACGGCAGCATTCGCCAAGCGCAGTTATGGCGCATCCTCTCCGCTCGCTGCGATCAAAGCCGCCCGCCCGGACGCACAGATAAGCTTCTTCGATGGCAGCGATCCGGCCGCCGCCGCCGCGGCAGCACGCAGCGCGGACGTCGCGATCGTGTTTGCCGAGAAATGGGCGACCGAGGCGGCAGATCACAAGGATCTGGCGCTCGATGGGAATGCCGATACGTTGATCGACGCGGTCGCGCGCGCCAATCCACATACCGTCGTCGTGCTCGAGACGGGCAATCCGGTCGCGATGCCATGGCACGACCAGGTGCCCGCGATCGTCGCGGCCTGGTTCCCCGGGCAACGCGGCGGCGAGGCGATCGCACGAGTGCTCACCGGCGCGGTCAATCCGTCTGGGCATCTGCCCGTGACTTTCCCGGCATCGGTCGCCCAATTGCCCAACCCGGTGCTGCCCGGCAGCGATGCCGCGCCGGCCGACGCCAGTACGCGGGCGACATATGGCCTGATGGCGGGAACCAAGCCGTTTTCCGTGACCTTCCCGGAAGGATCGGACGCGGGGTATCGTTGGTTTGCCGCGAAGGCGCGGACGCCGCTCTATCCGTTCGGGTACGGCCTGAGCTACACGACGTTCCGCTATGATGCGCTGAAGGTTTCGGGCGGCAATGCGCTGACGGTCCGCTTCACCGTGACCAACATGGGCAAGCGCGCAGGCGCCGATGTGCCGCAGGTGTACGTGACGAGGCCCGGCAAAGCCAAGCGGCTGGTCGGCTGGGACAAGCCCGTGCTGGCGCCCGGCGAAACGCGTACCGTGACCGTGACAGCCGATCCGCGCGTGCTGGCCGATTTCGACGTGAAGGCACGGCGCTGGTTTCAACCGGCTGGCACCTATACGGTCGAGGTCGGTGGATCGGCGACGGACGTAAAACTCAAGGGCGTCACCCGGCTGGCGCGCAAAACCGTGAAGCCCTGATACGGCAATCGGCAAGACGAGGATGACGGCGATGAGAGTACGCAACTGGTTGCAAGGGGCGTGCGGGATCGCGCTTTGCGCGGGGCTCAGCCCGGCAGCGGGACAGACGCTGGAGGAGTCGTTTCGCACGCCGGCCAAGGAAGCCCGGCCCCGCGCGCGGTGGTGGTGGCCAGGGGCCGCGGTCGACGATGCCGAACTGCGCCGTGAGATCGCGCTGCTCGACGAGAATGGCTTTGGCGGCGCGGAGATCCAGTCCTTCTTGCCCAATTTCGTCAGGCTTACCCCGGCCGAGAGCGCGACAGTGAACGATTATGCCGAGCCCCGCTTCTTCGGTCACGTCCGCGTGGCGGCCGATGCGGCCAAGGCACGCGGGCTGAGCCTCGACTATACGCTGGGCTCGTCCTGGCCGTCGGGCGGGGGCTTTGCGATCCCGCCGGAAAAGGCATTCGTCGAACTGACGATGGCACGCACCGAAGTCACGGGGGGCACCGCGGGGCCGATCAGGCCGACGATCCCCATGCGTACGAAGAGGCTTGGCGCACTGTCCATGTTCGACCAGCGTGTCAAGGATCCCAAGGTCGCCGATTGGCCGAAACGGATGGACGCGCAGGCCAAGATCACCGCGATCGTCGCCATGCGCGGGTCAGCGCCTACGCTGGATCCGGGAACGGCCAGTATGATGGGCGTGGAACTCTATCCCTGGAAGGACGTCGTCAACTCCGGGAAGCTCGACACCGCCAGCACGATCGTCCTCACCGATAAGCTGAAGGCCGACGGTACGCTCGATTGGACGCCCCCATCAGGCACCTGGCAGGTGTTCGTGTTCAAGCAATATGCTTCGAACATGGGGGTCCTGGGCGCAGCTGGGCAGGGGCCGCAACTGATCCTCGACCATATGGACCCCAATGCGTTCGCCGCGCACGCCGCGCGCGTCGGCGATCCGCTCGGCAACGCGCCGGCCGGGATTCGGTCGACCTTCGTCGACAGCCTCGAGCTGATGCAGGACTTGCCTTGGGGGCGACAGTTTCAGACAGAATTTCGCAAACGGCGCGGCTACGACCTGACGCCGTACCTGCCATTCGTGGTACAACCCGGCTGGATGCAGGCATGGGGTGAGCATTGGTCGAAACCCTATTTTGAGGCAGGCGACAACCTTGCCGACCGCGTGCGCGCCGACTACCGCCGCACCGTGTCGGATCTGATGTTCGACGGGTTCCTGAAGCCCTTCGTCGCGTGGAACCACGCTCATGGATTGAAGGCCAAGTTCCAGTCGCACGGCGGCGCGATCGACACAATTCGTGGCTATGGCATTGTTGATATTCCGGAGACTGAAGACCTCCTGGCAGGTGGTGATCCTTACGTAATGCGGTTCGCACGATCGGGCGCCGATCTCTATGGCCGCCCGATCGTGTCGGCCGAAAGTCTGGTGTGGAAGGATCGCCCCTACGACGTCACGCCCGACGAATTGCGCAAACGCGCCGACCTGATCTTTGCGGGCGGAGTCAACAGCATGATTTGGCACGGGCTCGACTATCGCTTCCATGCCGAGGACTGGCCGGGCTGGCACGCTTTTCAGCCGAGCGCCTTTGCGTTGGGGTTCAGCACGATGTTTGCCGAGGCCAACCCGATCTGGTCGGCGGTGAAACCGCTTGCGGGCTATGTCGGGCGGACGCAGGCGGTGCTGCAGGCAGGGCACCCGATCGTCCCGGTCGCCTATTTCTATGGCCAGACCGGTTATTATGTGGGGATCGAGGACATGGGCGCGGGCAAGCAGGTGGCCGAAAAGGCATTCATCGCCGGCGGGTACGACTTCGACCGGATCAACCCGGATTCAATCGCGGCGGCGCGAATCGAACGCCACGAACTGGTTGCCAAGGGTGGGGCGCGCTATCCCGTGCTGGTCCTGCCACCAATCGACGGAATCCGAGCCGAGACGGCGGAGGCGATCGCGCGCTTCGCCAGGGCAGGGCTGCCGGTGGTCTTTACCGACCATGCACCAACGCGCGACGAAGGGCTTCAGGATGCCCGCGCGCGCGACGCGCGCGTCATCGCGGCGGTCACAGCCGCCCGCAGGTCAGGTGCGCGCATCGTGCCACAGGCCGATATCGTCGCGACGCTGCGCTCGGCGGCGATCTCGGCGAATCTGTCGTTTACGAGCAGCAATGCCAGCGATCTCGTCTATGTCCAGCGCAAGGTAGGCGCGCGGACGGTGACGTTCGTCCACAATCTCGCCGCTGCCCCGCGCGATGCGGGCCTGACGCTGCCCGGTATCGGCGGGGTGACGCGCTGGAACGCGATGGACGGCACGATCGCCCCGGTGTCGGCGTCGGTCGTGGGCCAAGGGACGCGCATCGCGCTATCCTTGGCGGCTGGCGAGAGCGCGCTACTCGTGCTCGATCCGGCAACCCGGCCGGCCAGCCGGCCCGCACCGGTCGCCCTCGGTGCGACCACGCTGCCAGCGGACGGGTGGTCGCTGGAGGTCGACGGTCACGCGCTGCGAGCGCCATTCGCCCAGGATCTGGGAAGCGTGACGCTCGCGGACTGGCGCATGGTCACGGGGCTCGAGGCATTTTCCGGAACCGCCGCATACAGGCGGGAGGTACAGGTCGATCCCGCGTGGCTGGGCAAGGGGACGCGGCTGTTCCTCGATCTGGGGCAGGTCCATGACATGGCGACGGTCAGCGTCAACGGCCGCACCCTGCCGCCGGTCGTCACCACGCCGTTCCGCGTCGATCTGACCGGGGCGGTCCATGCCGGCGCGAACGATCTTGTCGTCACGGTCGCCAACACGCCGCAGAACGCGATGATCGATCCTAAGGCGGCCGGGTACAAGAAGCTCAAACCCGTTGCCGCCGGACTGATCGGGCCGGTGGTGCTGCGCGCCGAACGCTGAGCGATGAATCGCCGGTCCGTCCTGCGCGCTGGCGCCTCGGGTGCCGTCATGGCGCTGCTCCCCGGTCGGCTCTTTGCCGGGCAGACCGATCCTCTGGCACTTGTCGATCCCGAACTACGGCCATTGACGAGCGCGATCCTGAAGGCGCAGGCCAGCGGTGCGACCTTCAAACAGCCGACCGATGTGCCCCTGCCCAAAGGCGTTACCCAACGTCGTGTGCCGAGCCGTGGGAGCGCCCCGCCGGTCATGGTGTATGTCGTCAATGCCCGCGCGGACGGCCCGGTTCGGGGCGCCATTCTCCACATGCACGGCGGAGGCTTCGTGGGCGGCAGTGCGGCTTCGGGCGTGCGCGCTCTCAAGGGGCTGGCCGAGGCGCTCGACTGCGTGATCGTGACGGTCGACTATCGGCTCGCCCCCGCCACGCGTTTCCCGGGGGCGCTCGAGGATAATTACGCCGCGCTGACATGGCTGCACGACGACGCGGCGTCGCTCGGCGTCGATCCGGCGCGCATCGCACTGCTCGGGGAAAGCGCGGGCGGTGGCCATGCCGCGATGCTGGCGATCGCCGCTCGCGATCGCGGCGTGATTCGGATCGCGGCTCAGGCGCTGGTCTATCCGATGCTCGATGACCGGACGGGAAGCAGCGTCACGCCGCCGCCGCAGGTTGGCCAGCTGATCTGGACCGCCAAGAGCAATCGCGAAGGCTGGGAGGCGCTGCTCGGCCAGATCGCCGGTGGACGCCGCGTGCCCGATGGTGCGGTGCCGGCACGGGAAGCGGACCTGCGCGGTCTGCCGCCGACGTTCATCGGGGTGGGCACGCTCGACCTGTTCGTCGACGAGGACATCGCCTTTGCCCGTCGCCTCATCGCCGCCGGCGTACCCACCGAACTGCTCGTCGTGCCGGGCGCCTTTCACGGTTTCGAGATAATCGCGCCCTCGGCCGGCGTCTCGAAGCGATTTACAGCCGCGCTGCGTGGGGCCTTGGCGCGTGCGCTTGCCCCCACCGCCTGACGAACGGGAGACGCATGTGACGATCGATACGCGCAAGACAGTGTTCCTGACCGGCGTGACCGGCAACATGGGTCGCGAGGCACTGCGCCGGATAGCGACACGGTCGGACACGCTGCGCCTGAAGGTGCTCATCCGGCCTGAGGAGCAGGATAACCCCGTCGCAAAGGATATCCGTCAGCGCGGCACGGCTGAGATCGTTGTCGGCGACCTGACCGATGCCGCATCAATCCAGGCGGGCGTGCGCGGTGCCGACATCGTCCTGCATGTCGGCGGGCTGGTTTCGCCGCTGGCCGACCGGATGCCGCCCGAGATCGTTACCGCGGTCAACGTCGGCGGCGCGCGCAACATCGTCGATGCAATCCACCGCGTCGGAGACCCGGACCGCACGCGCCTCGTCTATATCGGCACGGTCGCGCAGACCGGCAGCCGCAATGCGCCGATCCACTGGGGCCGCACCGGTGATCCGATCATGTTCCACAACCCGCTGAACGGCGTGTTCGAATCGTCCACCGCGAACGACAGCGGACGCCTGATGGCAGCGGTGTGCGACGATGCGGTGCCGACGGATCTGTGGCGCGGCTTTTACAATATCGGCGGCGGCGCCACCTCGCGCGTGGTCAATCACGAGTTTATGTCCAGTTTCATGCCGCAATATCGCAAAGTCCTGCGGCCGCACTGGCAGGCGACGCGCAACTTCCACGGCCAATGGTATGTCGACAGCGACCGACTGCAGGCGCTCGTACCGTTCCGAGAACAGTCGATCCGCGATTATCTGACCGAGGCGCCGCGCCATATGCCGGCGTTGGCGCGCCTTGCCCCCAAATGCTTGCCGGGCCTCGTCCACAAACGGGTGAAGGGGATGGCTGAGGCGCCCGGCGGAACGCTGCGCTGGTTCGCCGACGATGACCGGGCCAAGATCGACGCCTATTTCGAGTCGCGTGCGGCGTGGGAACGGATCCCGCGCGACTGGGACGGGTACCCGCTCAAGCAGCCGTCGCGCAAGCCGACCATACTCGACCACGGCTATGACGAGACGCGCCCGTCTGACGCGTGGCAGCTGGACGACCTGAAGGCTGCGGCGGATTATCGCGGCGCGCGTTGCCATGCGGAATCCTTTGCGGGGTCCGACGTGCCGATCGACTGGACATGCGCGGCCGGTCACCGGTTCGCGATGACGCCTAACCTGTATCTGCGCGGTGGCCATTGGTACCCGACGTGCATGCTCGAGCCCTCGATCTATGCCGAAGAGGCGGCGCGGAACGCGTTCTTCGGGCAGGTCTGGCGCAAGGATGCCGACGCATGAGCCGCGCTCGCACTCTGGCGGCGAGCGTCGCGTGCTGGCTGGTCGCGGCGTGCGCGACCCCCGGCGCAGCGCCGTCTTCGTCCACGCTTACGCCCGGCGCGCGCTATGTCGCGCTCGGCAGTTCCTACGCGGCCGGGCCGGGGATTGATCCGCAGGAGGCGCCCGCCACCCGCTGTACCCGCTCGACCGCGAACTATGCGCATCAGCTCGCCCGGTTGCGCAGCCTCGACCTGGTGGATGTCAGTTGCGGCGGCGCGCGGACGAAGGATCTGCTGGCACCGTGGAAGGAATTGCCCGCGCAGCTCGACGCGGTGACGCCCGACGCCCGCTTGGTGACGGTGACAATTGGCGGTAACGACGTGGGGTATATCGGCTATCTGGTCCGGGCGTCGTTCTGCACCAAGCGGGGGGGGCAAAGCTGCGACCTGGCGCCACCGCCCGAAACCACTTGGGCGGCATTGGCCGACTCGATGCGGCAGGTTGCTGCCGAGGTGAAGCGTCGTGCGCCGCACGCGCGGCTGGTCTTCGTCAACTATCTTACCGTTCTGCCCGAGACGGGAAGCTGCGCGGCGGTGGCGATGACGCCGGCACTTGCCAATGTGAACCGTGCCATCGCCCGGCGCCTGACCGAAGTGACCGCAGACGCGGCACGCGCCAGCGGTGCCGAATTGTTCGACGCAGGCGCGGTGTCGAAGGGACATGACGCGTGCAGTGCAACGCCGTGGACAGTCGGATATGCCGGGCCCGACGGTAAGTTGGCGAAAGTGCCCTTCCACCCGAATATCGAGGGCATGACCACGATCGCCGGCGCGCTGGCGCATGCGCTTTGACTTATAAATTCGGAGTACACACGATGAAACTTCGCCTCCTCGCTGCCCTCCTCGCGACGGGAATCGCCTCGGCCTCGCCGGCGCAGGCCAATCCGGCTGGCTGGATCACACGGGCCGATACGCCGGCGACCGCCAATCCGGTCGTCCTCCATTTCCGTCGCGCGATCGATCTGCCGAAGCTGCCGAAACGATTTCCTGTCCGGGTGACGGCGGACAACCGTTTCATCCTCTACGTCAACGGAACGCGCGTCGCGGCCGGGCCGTCGACCGGCGACTTGGCGCATTGGCGCGAGGCGGCTATCGATCTGGCACCCTATCTGAAGCGCGGCCGTAACGTGATCGCGGCCGTGGTGTGGAACGGCGTCAAGCCGTTGCAACTGCCCCCCGGCGCGACGGAGCAGCAGATCAAGACCGCGCAGGGCGCCGCGCTGTTCTCGCAGACCGCGCCTAATTTCCAGCTGAGCATTGCGACCGGCTTCCGCCTGATGGGCGAGGCGGATGCCGCAGCGGTGTCCACCGACCATGGCGGATGGCGCGTCCGCCAGGACGAGGGCCACGGGTTCGAGAATGGCTGGCGGCAGATCATCAAGAGCGGCCGGTTTTACGTCGCGGGCCATCCGGAGACCATCGATGCCACCAAGGCCGACTGGGACTGGACGGGGACGATCGAAACCGGCGCTGGCTGGCAGGATGCGATACCTGCACCCGACGCCTCCAAGCGGACGCTCGTCACGGATCGGCTGCTTCCGCAGGCTTATGTCCTGACCACCGCTGGTAAGGTGGTTCGCACCGATCTGCTGGGCGCGCGCGATTTTCCGGGCCTCGCGGTCACGGTGCCCGCGAACAGCAAGGCGACGTTGCTGATCCAGCGCGATGCGATGGTGTCCGCCTATCCCGAACTCGACGTGGCCGGCGGCGCGGGCAGCACGATCCGCCTGACCTGGTCCGAGGCGCTGTATGACGCCGATCGCAAGAAGGGTGATCGCGACCTGATCGGCGATCGCCAGATCTTCGGCATCCACGACACCTTCGTCGCCGACGGACGGGCGCGCACCTTCGCGCCCTTGTGGTGGCGCACATGGCGCTATGCCGAGATCGCGGTCGAGACGAAGGATCAGCCGCTCGTTCTCAAGGGGCTGCGCGCCTATGAGACAGGCTATCCGTTCCAGCAGGTCGGTCGGTTCATCAGCGACGATCCGACGTTGACGCGGATCTTCGACATCGGCTGGCGGACGGCGCGGATCGACGCGCACGAAACCTATATGGACACCGCCTATTGGGAGCAGTTGCAATATACCGGTGACACCCGGTTGCAGATGCTGATCTCCTACGCTGTGTCGGGTGATCCGCGGCTGGCCGAGCAGGCGATCAATGCATTCGCGTCGTCCGATTTCGATAATGGACTGATGGATGGCGCCTACCCCCAGCGGACAAGCAACGTCATCGCACCCTTCTCGCTGATGTGGGTCGGGATGCTCGACGACTGGCGGATGCGGCAACCGGACACCGCACCGATCCTCCGCCATCTCGATCGGATGCGCCGCGTGCTCGACTGGTTCCAGCCGTGGCAGCAGTCGAGCGGGTTGCTCGGCAAGAACCCGCAATGGAATTTCATCGACTGGGTCGGCCAGTCGGCGACTGACCGGACGCGCTTCCCGTCTTACGGCACAACCAACGAGAGCTGCCTGATGAGCGTGAGCTGGCTCGGAGCGCTGCAACAGGGCGCCAGAATCGAGGCGTCGCTGGGCGACAAGGCGCGCGGGCAAGCGGATCTGGCGAAGGCCGAAGCGCTCAAGGTCGCGATCCGCACGCGATGCTGGGTGCCGGGGCGCGGCCTGTTCGCCGACAATCCCGACGGCGCGGTCTTCAGCCAGCACATGAACGCGCTCGCGATCCTCTACGACGTCGCCACCCCCACCGAGGCGCGGTCGATTCTCGACCGCATCGTCGTGCCCGGCAAGGGGATCGACGCACCGGCGGGCATGTTCACTACAAGCTATTATTTCGCCTGGTATCTGGCGCAGGCATTCGTCCATGCGGGGCAGGGCGATCGCTATCTCGCACTGCTCGACACCTGGCGCGACCTGCTCAAGCTCAACTACACGACATGGCCCGAGGAGCGCGGCGACACGCGGTCCGACACGCACGCGTGGAGTGCGCATCCGACCGCGGACCTGCTCGACATCGTCGCGGGGATCGGCCCGGGGGAAGCAGGTTATCGATCGGTCCGGATCGCCCCAGCGCTTGGTCGCCTGACGCGGATCGACGCGACCGCCGCGACTCCCGCTGGCCCGGTAACGGTGCGGTATCGCGTCGTCGGACAGCGTATGACGGTTGAGGTGACGCGCCCTGCGACATTGCCGGGAACGTTCGAATGGCGCGGCCGGGACTATCCGCTAACTAAGGTGTCGACCAGATTTACGGTGTCGGCGCCGGCCGCGGGCACCGACTGAGCGAATCCGCCATCCGGACTGATTACCAACGAGAATCTAGAGGTACTCCGCTATGCGGATGCTATCAAAACGCGAAAACGTCGGTTTCGCGCTATGCCTGATTGCAGATCGTATTTCGCGGCGATCGGTGCATTATCGAACGACGCGATGAGGGAACGATCAAGTCATTCCCATGATTTCAAGTGGTGGGTTGATGGAGCACTCTGCGGTGGGCCTCAACGCAACCCGCCGCAGACAGGAACTCAGCGGACTGGCGCAAGATCGACGGACACCACATCGTTGCTCCGCATCGGCAAGGTCGTCTCAAAGATACCGTCGGCGGCCACCGTGACGACACGGTTGGCCTCTGGCGTATTCTTGGTCATCGTTTTCAGCTCGGCGACCTGCTTGCGCGACAGCGCCTCAGGCATGCCCCAATCGATATAGCGCGAGAAAGGGTCGTTGGCGCGATAGCCGGTTCGGTAGACGCGCAATCGGTATTGGCCCGGCCGAAGGTGCTTCGCATGGAAATGGATCGTGGCGCTCGGCGTGGCGGGTAAAAGTTTGGAGAAAAACACGCGGTTCGACGTGTCCTGCTTCGGTTGCTGCCAATCCCAGAGGACCACCGTCGTGTGTTCTCCCTCGACCGACGCCATTGTCATATCGTCTTCGACCGCGATGGATCGGCCACGCAAGGCGTTGAGATATTTGTACGCGAAGAAGGAAGGTTTGCGGATACCCTCGCGATTGAGCAGGCCGAACCCGCCGTGGAAGGGCGTAGGGGGCGGACCCGTTTCCTCAAACAGGTCAGAATAGGTCCAATAGCTCATGGCCTGCGCCAAGCCCTGCGTTCCCTTGATTTTCGACAGGATGTACGGCGCGCTGATGTAGCTGTCATGCACCAGATCACGGGGCGAGAAGCTGGTACTCCATTCGGTCACATAGAGAGGAAGGCCAGGAAAGGCAGAACCCTCGATCTGTTGACGTGCTCGCTTTACGTCACTGATGATGGCGTTGTTCGAGGAAAGAAGTTTCGTATCTTCCTTGCCTGTCTGATCGAGATATCCACTGACGACGCCGTATGAGTGCCCGGTCACGAAATCGATCGGCGTCTTGGTGTCCGCCACATGCTTTAGGAAATCGGCGATCCAGATCGACCCTGCTGTCGCCGGCCCCCCGACGCGCAATGACGAATCGACGCCTTTCACTGCCCTGGCAGTAAGGTCATAGAGTCCGAAATACGCCTGCTTGTCGGCCTTCTCCCAGAATGGTGCCAAATTCGGCTCGTTCCAGACCTCGAAATACCATCGGCGGACCTCGGCCGCTCCGTAGCGGTGTTCGGCATGAGCCACGAAGGCAGTAACGAGATCGCGCCACGCATCGGGTTTGGGATGCGAAGAGTTCGCCTTCCAGTAAAAGACCGTCTGCTCGGATGTGCGCATCGCCTGCGGCGTAAAGCTCAGCTCGACGAACGGCCGGATGCCCTTCTTCAACAGCGCGTCGTATAATCGGTCGATCCGAGTCCAGTCATAGGTTGTCTTGCCGTCGATGACGCGAACGGTGTTGAGTGCGTCGGTGAATATGGCGTGAAACCGGATGTAGCGAAAGCCGACCTCATCGACAGCGACCTTCAGTTGCGCCTGCGCGTCGGGGCGCTCCAGCACTGCGGGATTCTCGGACCCGACCGACAGATCGAAGAAGCGATCGACCGGTGCACCAGCTCGGCTGACATCGACGGTAACTTGACGGGGCGCTAGGTCCTGCGCTTGCGCGATCGTGGGCAAGGACAGCATCGCAAGACCTGCAAGCATCAACGGGCGATAGGGGCGATCAGTCATGGGTTTCCTTGCAAGGTACAGTGCTGGCGCACGGCTGGCGCACGATCGGTGGTGCAGAACCAAAGAAGGAGTGTCATTCTGACGTCGTCATGAGGCGAACCGGCCCGAGCGGTCCGGAAGGTCGCAGCGGGGCGCGGGGCGTATAACTTTTGACGGTGGTCGCGCTGACCTTCGCCGCTCCGGGCTAGGCGTCGCCGATCAGCCGGTTCGCCAACAGGTCGGCGACCCAGATGTCCAGGCTGTTCTTGCCGCGCCAAACGTAATCATCCATGTCGAAATGCCATTCACGTGGACCTGCGCGATAGCACCGACACTCGCCAGACCGATGGTGAGTGGGTGACGGAGATGTGCTATCGTCAAATAGGAGAGGCTCTCTTTCCACGTCGATGCGCACTATGGCCCCCGGTAACCTCATCGTCATCTGCTCTGCGCTAACCAGCCTGGGCTGACGTCGGGATGCGCAGGGGACGCCCTAAACCACGCCATAGGATCGATGGTTGATCAACTCTACCGCCTGGCTCATCCAGGAGCGATCCGGTTGCTGCCGTAGAGCAGTCATTGCTCCCACGAAAAGCTTTATCTCTTTATTTCGTCAGCGTCTTGGCTGGCAACTTAGCCAGATCCGCGTCGATATCGGCCAAGACCTTATCGGTAATCTGATCGGGCGAGTACTGTTGAATGTCTTTCAAAGTCATAGCGCGCGCCATATCGACCTGATCGTTTTTGGACATTCCGGGAATGTGCTTGTCGATGATAGTTTTGGCCGCTGGATCGTCGAGCAAGGTACCGATTTCGGTGCTCTTGGTGCTGTAATGGCCGCCAGCGGGAGCACTAGCAACAGGTGCGGGCACCGGCTGCGCCATAGCAATCGAGGCGTGGGCAAGGCAAAGGGCCGCAGCTGCAATCAACGTACGCATAGGATTCCTCTCATCATGCAGCATCTTGGGCTAGCGCGTTATATATCGTACGATTGCGTATCAATGTCAAGCCACGCACAGCTCACCACAGTGATCGTGCAGCCATGATGAAATCGATCGTGCGGTTGCCAAATGCAATGACCTCGGCCAGCGCAACAGAACGGATCAGGCTTTCCTGACTGTACGCCTGAGATGCCCGTGACGACCCTTGCCGCCACGTCTTCGGGGCCCCGCACGGGAATCCTGTCACGCTTCGCTGCATCGCGAATATCTGCTGCAATCAGTAAGATGATATAGAATGCGCCGACCTCATGGATCGAGACGGCGAGCGTTGGAAAGCGCCCTGCTGTCGAAACGACAAGTCGCTTAGATGTTTGTCCCAGGGATTGATGGCGCGGATTTGATATGAATCGTTCGGGCTCCTCTGTCCATGCCTTGCAGATGGCCTCGTATGGCGTGAGGCCACGGAGTGTCTTGAGACGACGGGCGAAGTTATAGGCGGCCACGAAATCGGTGAGTGGCATCCGGAGCTGATCGTGCGTCTCGTAGTAATAGCGTTTCACGGTGGCCTCTTTGATGGTCCGGTTCATCCGTTCGACCATGCCTTTATCCGGCATGAAGGCGGTGGCGCTTTGAGACTCGGCTGATCTTCGGATCGGCGCTATGGTGAGACCATCCGGGTTTTGGGGCGCTGGAAGCACGTAAGTGCGGGCAGGCCGACCTAAACCA
>Ga0116227_10007872_pt1 | contig 20510 bp, 18 predicted proteins | sample S1TSphgellanicum_FD_89693 | JGI IMG/M metagenome (GOLD analysis project Ga0116227, IMG submission 89693) | Host-associated microbial communities from peat moss isolated from Minnesota, USA - S1T2_Fb - Sphagnum magellanicum MG | ecosystem: Host-associated > Plants > Peat moss > Unclassified...
CCTCTTCCTTTATGTTTTTCCTCTCCACCTTCCTTGGTATGTTTTATGTTCCCTTATGTTCCCAAATAATTCCCAATAGCACCATTTTTTGACAAAAAATATCACAAATGATTTTTTAAAATGGAGGCCTTGGTCAAATTTCCCAATCCAAAGATTGCAGAAACAACAGTTCGGGAAATCCAGGAGAAGTGCTTAATTATGGGTGACAGGTATATGAGTCTTCTTCCAGTGTTGATTTTGTTTGCATTTTAAAATTGCTCCCACTATTTCAATCACAGTGTAATGGATTGTACAGGCCAGTGGCAGTAAGTTTAGCATCAGCAACTGAATAGTTGAGTAAATCCAGCAGGTTCGTTGGTGTATCTGGTTTGAATCTGCAATAAAATCTTTTGAATCTGGCCTATTTCATAGAAGAATATAAGAAGTTAAAAAAGCTTTGATCAGAGTGGCCGTTACAACTCGATCTTTATGATTTAGACATTTTGCAAGATACTACAGGAAGAATTATACACATGGTAGCATCTAGGAAGTATACGTACTAAGGCACCTCGTGCATGCAGATTCAAGATCATTCATGATATCATAGCTAGTTATATTACCTTTTGCAGAAGTTCGGAAATGGTTTCTTTGCCCTGGGCGGCTTTCTCTGCTGCCGTCTGCGCCGCCTCAGAAGCCACCTGCTTCGTTTGCTCTACTGTCTATCCTGCGACTTGTTTCGTTTGCTCCGCTGTCTGGGCTGCAACGTCCGAGGTTTTGTCGGCTACACCCTGCAGCAGAGTCACCCAACGTAAAAGGAATTACTACTCAAGGCTAGCTAGCTGTCCCAACTCGCGGTCCCTGTTGTCAAAGACACATCCGAGACACGAACTTCAATATGATGTCGTCCAGGAATCAGCTACTGAACAATTATATGCAGGATGCAGCAATATATCTGATCTGCTTTGTATTACCTACCATTGACATCAAATGTAATTAGTTTCGCTTGCACAATCACAACATCGCCATTAATTCGCAGGAGCTCTAGCTGCATGCGAAATTATTATCATGTTGCATCGGATCGCCTCTATAGAGGCATGATTTGACTTTGAGGCATCACCCAGTTACGATACGCTTTCAGTACAATTACACGACATACTCAATTTGCAGGCGTATATAGCATGATCCAGACACTGTTTCAAGATAATTTATTTCTATATAGAAAATGATTGTAACATATCAACCTTAGTAGCCTCTTGGGTCTGTCCTGCCTTTTCCTGTGCATACCGCTTCGTCTCCTCCACCTTCTGGCCCACACCAGTTGTTTCACTCTCGCCCGACATGATATTGGGTTGATTTGTTCACACCAGCAGCAATTGCAAAAAGTTGATCAGGTTTTGGAATTACACTCGAGGTAATTACTAGTAGCTACAATGCATGGGCATGAGAAGTTGATATATTGGCCTGCAGGCAGCTGACATGAGATTTAAGGATCAAGAAATGATCAACACTAGTAGAAGTCGATCAATCTAATTAGCGTGATCGAGCTGGGACCTGTATGATAACTAATTGTGTGCCTGCATGTGCATGAGGATTAATTCATGAGGCGATTACTAGTTCGCTAGACGGATTCCATGACGCGTACAAGACCCAAATTGGAGAAGAAGGAAAAGACTGCAAGATCTGTTGGTTGAGTTTGGGCTGTGCATGAGAAGAGTGAGAGCTATGCAGACGCGTGGGTCTCATGTGGCGGGGTTGCCATTCAAGGAGGTCCTGGGACGTCCACCAGTGCACCACGAGGGATGGATGGCATGTGGTCACGAAACAGTTTTCTGTTGGATTCCAGTTCCCTAGCTATAAACCAATATGGTGGTTAACTCTCCGGCGGTGCTCGGTATGCAAACCTGCAAAAATATTTTTCACATCCAATTTAGTTATTTACTTTTTTGCAACCCCATCCATAAAATTGAAAGTGGGACAGCAAATAGGTAGGGACTACTGATATCGAACCACCTGGACCAATCATTATGATAGACCAATCAGAAACACTCAGCAGCAGTTAGATCATATTTATTACATTCCTATGCTGAGCCAAAACGATTTCCTGAGCCAAACCGGCAAATGTTGGCTTGTCGTCATCGAATTTTACTGTGCAGACCACCGCTGGAGATGATCTAACAATGGGGTTGTTAGGTAGTGAAAACAGCCCTTAACTGTGTATAAAGAATTAAGCATCTACTTAGCTATCAGTCACCTATTTTTCTAACTATCTTCATTTCCTGGGCCAAATGCCATACCCACGCCCAAGACGTACCCAAAAGACCCTCAATTTTATCCTATATTGTTTGGCTACAGTTCAAATTTCATGTATATGAAGTATATACAAGATGGTGAATGTACAGGTGCAGGTTTATTTTCACCTCGGAGACCCTTTTATCACCTTTCAACTTTTCCAAAAAAAATCTTCAGGGATTTTATTGCTTTAAGAACTTTTTATTTCAATATCCACTTTAAGCCCTAATTATCAATTAGCACCAGTGAATTTTTTTATTCAATTTTCTGATGTTGCGTCATCTAACATCCCAGAAAGGATTTAGCAAATTAAATAGCAACATGAAAAGTAAGATAGTAAAAAAATTTTAATTTTGTTGTTATTTGGTGACCTACAAGAGCAAGCCTTCCAGATTTGAAGAACCTAGTCCAAATCCCTTACTTTTTTGGCAGATTTTTTCAAAATTAAAAAAAATCTGTTTTCGACAAAATTTTGCATTAGAAAAAACATTGCATGGCACCTCTAAATACAAGTGGTAAAATTAGAAAAAAGGAAGTATGATCAAATAAACACAAAAATTGAATGTTTCTAATTTTACTTTATATCATGCATTTATAAACCCAATAAAGTAATATGGAGTAACTAAAGGTGCTAAAGGAGCATTGCATAGGTAAATGTGTTTTTGTGTTAATGTTTTTTTTTTTTGTTTTGTTGTGTGTTTTATTTTTAGATTTTTGAACATTGTTTTCTTCTGTTTAGATTTTTCCATGTTCTTAATCTTGCACATAGGAAGAAGCTCTACATTGATATTGGGTAGTAGAATCTAACCTATGCATTTTCAAGTATTCGATATGGTTTAGATAGTTTTTCATGATAAAGACAAACCTCACTACATAGGAATTTCCAAACTTGCCTTTTTTTTATATTGAACACCCTTGTTTAAGCAACATTCATTAAAGATGAAGGCATTTGTAAGGTTTATTTGTTGTTCATTCTTCATATTTAAAAAGTTATTGGAAATTTTAGAAATTAATTAAATTATGCAAAATAAATATGAAAAAGAAAAAATCTCATGTATCTTTTGGGTGTTGAATGTAGGGTTGTCATAGTATGCGTGCGTCCATCACAACACAACGGACGCATCTAGATGTGGATGCACCCTTACGTCACATTAGTATAGGGTCAACTTAAGTCAACCTAAGGTCAACTTCGGTCAAAAGGATTCTCAAGTCACCCAAGGTAGGCTTATGGGTGAGGAAAATTGTGCCTGTTTCGATCATCATAAAGCCTATGGCAATGAAAAAATTTCGATTGTTAAACTTATGGTGATTGAAAACTTTCGATCGCCCAGCTTGTAATGACACAAAAATTTTGGTTGCCACAAGCTTGGCAACCGAAAATTTTCAATCATCACAAGTTGAGTGGCCAAAATTTTTGATCACCTAGCTTCAGTGACCAAAACTTTTTGGTTGCCACACAATTGGCAATAGAATGCTTTCGGTCGCCAAGCATGTGGGGACTGAATTTTTTTTGGTCATCGCACATCTATGGATCTAGGTCGTTTGATTAACAATGGATTGATCTCCACCATTGATTTGGCGATAAAATTTGATTTGGCCATGGAAATGCCGAATCTTTCAATTGAAAGAAAATTTATTTCTACATCTCAAGTGGAAGGGGCTCAAAATTCCACCCCCCCTACAAATAACATAGAAGGTCCTAATAGATCCATAAATAACAACACTCAAACCTTTTGATAGGTTTCATTGCTTGAAGGATTAAATTCAACCAAAAAACAAAATTTGGACAAAAAGTGGGCAACTTTCTTTTATGAAGTGAACATCCCCTTTAATGTTGTGCAACACCCAGCGTTCATAGAAGTTATGAAAGCAACCTTTGAATCTTAAACCTACGATAAACCCCCGTCATACCATGGATTGCACACAAATTTGTTATAGCAATCCAAGCTACATGTGTCCAAATAGGTATACGAAAGGACATGAAATGTAATTCACAAATATGGAACAATCATTTGTTCTAATGGTTGGGACAATGTTGCATGACATCCATTGTTGAATGTAATGTTTACTTGTCCAAGTGGCGATGTATTCATAGGTTCCATTGACATAATTGGGGAGTGGAAGGTTGCCCATTACATATGTAATGCATTGGGTGGATACATCAAAACCATTGGAATCAACAACATTGTAAAAACAATGCTTTGAGCATGAGAAATGGAGTTGACCTTATAATTTGTCGTTTCCAAGTCTTTATTTTCAAGGTTGTGTTGGTCATTGTTTAGATTTGTAATTGGAAGATTGGGGAAAAGCAACATGGGCAAAACAAATTATGACAAAGGTGAAAGTTGTTTTTTTTATACAACATCATGCACCACTAGCAATCTTTCATCATTATGAGACCAACCTAATGTTACTAAACCCCATTGAAACACAATTTGCAACCAATTTTTTAATGGTTGAAAGGTTGTTCAAGCTTAGACCCACCATTGAACAAATTATTGTTAATATTGATTGGAAAACTTTTGTCAACTCATTATGTGGCAATCATCATCAGAAGCCAGTCACCAAGGTGAAAGCTATTTGAACCAACATAAAGAAGGACAAATTTGGGGATATTTCAAACAACCTTGCATGGGGAAGGTGTGGTTTATCATGAAAACATTGGAGCAACATGTTTTATCCTTACAAGATCCTCAATTTGAATTGCCATCAAACCTTGTAGATGTGATTGAAAATCAATTTTACCAAAAATGGAAGATGTTGATGACCGACCTACATTATGTAAAGTTTTTTTCAATCCATACTTGTTGGGTGAAGCTCACCTACATGATGATGTAGATGTGAAGGAGGCTTTAAATACAGTTTTGTGGAAAATAGTTCGTACCCCAACCGCCTATGCCTTAGCTTTAAAAGATTTTGTGGAAAGTTGAAGTCCATTTTCTCATAACAACCCCCCCCCCCCCCCCCCCCCAAATGAAGGACCTAAACTTGCTCCCACATGAATGGTGGGATTTGATTAGAGCTAGTGGACACATATTTGCACCCATCACCCATCAAATTTTCGCATCATCACATGAATGGAATTGGAGTCCATATTCATTTGTCCATAACAAAGTGCGGAATTAATTAACATCGAATTGAGCGAAAGACCTAATGTAAATATACACCAGTAGCAAGCTCCTACAATAATAACCTAGAAACAACCCCACATTTATTAGATGAAACCCTAATAATACATTATCAAAATGATATTTCCATGAGCTTCTAGACAAATCCTCAAATGGCAAAAACATTTGTTACTTTTTTTATTTATGAATTTAACTAAAAATTAACAAATGTCATATTGCTTCAAAATAATTTTATGTGTCATAAACATGAAACTATGTTGGGATATCCTCATACAACAAGACTTCCTCAAGCAAATTGGAGACATCCAAGACATAGACTCCTTCAAACACACATGGAAGATATTTGACATTTGTGCCATTATGATCCTAGGCTATGAACACACTCTCCTTGTCCATTACATTCTCAGTTTTAACATATATGTCAATAATATCTCCTTGTATAATAAGTCCTCTCGTAATTGAAAAATATTCACATGATATTGGCTTTCTTAACTTGGGAAATATATGACCTCTGCCCCCTCATAAACCCAAGTCATGATGGTAGGGTCGTCCCAATCGATAACCTATTTGATTATCTCTTCTTCAACTTGATTGCTCAAGATATTTTGTTTTGCAAAAAATTTGGAATCACAAAAATAACAATAAGAAGTGCATGGAGTCCCCCCCCGCCATTTCTTTAAAATGTCGCACACCAATTGTCCAAAACAACCGAAGACATCCACATTGAAAAGAAAGGGAGGAAAAAATAAAATTTAAACCTCCTTATATAGGTTAAAGTAGGGGTACCCCAAAACTAAAGGCACCCAAAAAATTTAACGACCAAAAAAATTCGGTTACCATTCAATGGCGTTCCCATGTACCAAACACACATGGCTATCACAAAGGTCGTTAGATGGTGACCAAAAGTTTTTTGGTCACCAATTAGATGTGTGGATAGTTGGCAACCAAAAAAATTCAATTGCCATTCCTCAAGTTTGAAGACAACCAAAAATTAACAATTGTTTATTAGCTAAATGTCCATTTGGTGACCAAAAGCAACCAAACCTATTTCAATCACCTTTGGTCACCAACAACATAGTGGTCCAATGGCAACCAAACCACTTTTCAATCACCATCTGACGACCCTACATCTACAATGCCTAAGTCCAAATACTTTAAGGTGTATCACTAAGGACAAAAAGGACCTAGTCTTTAATGGAGTCTTTTTTTGTCCTATATTTTCATCCCCATCAATATTAATGAGTCAAAAAGTGTCAAATATTTTATAAGTACCATATTTTAAACCATTACAACTCCAAATTCCATCAATTTCATCCATTTTGTGTTTTTACATGGTCAAATAGGACTATGTAAAGGAGTACAAAAAGGGTGACAATGTGACATTATTTTGGTACTCCTTAAAGAATTTGGACTTGCCTACAGGTTGTCAGATGGCAACCAAAAAATTTCAATCGCCAATAAATCTAAGCTATTGGACTGGGCCTAACACCATATCATGCATACGATGGCAATCGAAAACAATGGAAACATGCCTAGGCCTAGTCCTAGGGCTTTGGGATGTGTGGGTTCACTATAAGACCCATACTTTTGTCATTTCTTGTATTTTCTTCCTTATGTGCGAAGGTGCCACATTGATAAGAAGTGGCCACTTTCTAAACATGAAACCCACAAGGGTAAGTCTACAATGTAATGAACCATTGCAAGTGTAACCACTCCTAAATAACACACTTGTCAATTTTTAACTTCATTTAAAATAAAATGTTTTTTATATAATCTACATAGTGTGATGTAATATACATTCAAGAAATGACATATAAAAACATGAGTAAATTATATCAACATTTGAAGGTGAAAAATGACTAATTCAATACTTGTAACCAATCCTAAGGTCCTAAGTAAGTCAAATAAAAATATCAAAATTAATCTAGATTTGTTTGAAAAAATTTCATATTCATGTAGATTGAATAATTATTAGACTTTACATGGTTTTGGATCATCATTGGAATTGATATATAAATAAATTATAAAACTTAAAATCTATAATTATCTTTCCAATAATTCTTGGATAAATATAAAAATAAGTTTTAAAACTTGAAGAAACTAAATTTTATTATAAAAACATATTGTACAAGTCAAATATGCAATTAAACCATAAATTTTGTGCAATGGTTGCATGCCATCTCAATTTCCAATTTCAAGTCCTTGTCCTTTTGAAAAGAACAAAGGAGTTGGGTGTGGCTCATTATACTATGGACTTGCCCATAGGAAAATAATTACACCTAATATATAATTTGCCTAGATGAACACATGAAGGCACACATGTTGGAGGTTTCCATAGGCATGATAGGGAACCATTTTTTTTCCAAAAACCAAGTGCCTTTAACTATGGCACAAATGGTTTATGCGAAGGTGGTGCTTGGGGTTCAGGTCAATTGGAGGACTATTCTAAGGAACTGAACTAGCAATGTGTTTCCATTGGCTCCTCCAAAAAGCCTAAACCTTAAACCCCCTTCCTCTTTTCAACCAGTACCACTAATACCAATTGTTCCCAAAATAACAAAATCGAATATTTATTGTACTCAAGATCTAGATCTTGTGATGAACGACCAAATTGTTCAACACCCTTGGGAACAAAATCCCCCTCAATCACCGTTGAGCACGAACAACCTCATGGATGCAACACAGTTGGATGCTCTATTTCAAATGGCATTTTTCTTCCCATTTAACATGATAGATGATTAGGGGCAGTTGGCACATGATGCTAACATATTGTCTTCCACAAGACAAGTTGACATTGCAGTACATGCTCTAGAGGTGTTGCAAGGGGAAATGGGCATAATATAAACACAACTTCGAGGAATGACATCAAAGCACATGGTATAACCCAAAAACCAACAAATCTGAATACAATCTAAATCCAAAACAATGTTTGGTACAACATGATGGGGGAAGAGATCAAGTGGGGGTTCACCATAAGCGACTTCAAGTGGAAGACCAAACCAACTTGACATTAGAGGAGACTAACGAAAGGTCGCATTTGAAAGATGATGCTACCTTTACATTATTAATTGTAATATCTCCTCACATGGTTGTAATGTTTAGTGAGATAGATAATATTTTTGGGTAGGATGTAATTTTGAATGGGGAACCCATCAGGCTAGGAAATCATACTGGTCAACAACATTATATTAATATTAGGAAAAGTAATAGTAGAAGAGATAATAGATCGTAACAATAAAGTGAAGTGAAATTTGACACTAAATGCAATATATGTACATTGTAAAGTAGCCTCAATATTGTACAAAATTGATATTTATATAAAAATATGGGCAAAAAAATTGTTTCCCTTAAAAGTTTTTCACAATTAATGTAAACCTATTTGAACCTAATTACATATTGAACCTCATTGATGACAATGTGATTAGAATGAATGGAAAATATATAATTACAATTCCAATGATAATGAATTCTCATTAGAGATGGTTTAGGTAGGATGATAATAAGTTCCCTTAGTATTTCGTCCTACCATGTCCTTTCCATAATATGTTAAAATGAATTATTCTAACTCAAAATTTGTTATATAACTATTAAAATGATATATGTTATATAACGACCTTTTATATGGTTGGAACGTTTTGGATTTCTTTTTTAAAAAATTCTTGTTGCATGCATCTTTTGAAATCTCTTTAATTTTTTCTATTCAAAGCTTATTATGGTTTCTTTTTTTAACAACACTCATGGCCTTTCTTTTCATTTTTACCCATATAATGTAAAACTTGGCCACTATACAACCCTAAACCCTAAACCTTTTAGTCGCCACGAAGGCATGGTGATCAAAATTTTGATTGCCATAGAAGCATGGCAATTACATTTTTTTTCAATCACCACTTGCATGTGGCGACTAAAAGGCTTTCAATCGCCACAATCACATGGCGACTAAATTCAATCACCATCTAACAATGGATATGTATTTTGGTCATCACAAATGGATATATTAGCAAATTCAATTGTCATTTAGGAAAAAACATCTTTGGGTGGACCATTAGGAACCACTTCAAGGAATGGTTAAGGAACCAAAAACACACAAATCATTTTCCTAGGCCCTTTACTTTAAATGTTTTCACAATTATAATTTTTTTTTTCTCATGTTTATCAATTGCATGCACTAATATATGACTTGAAGTTTATTTTGGAATAAAAAAATTGATAACCTTAACTTTGGAAATTCATAACTAAATTATACTTACTCAATTATTTGTTTAATACAAACCTAAAAATATAATGACTTCCAAATTACCTTAAGAAAATTGACATTCCCAAGAAAATTTTCAATTCATGTTTCAAATTTGTGTTTCTAACCAAAAAGTTCAAGGAAAGGTGGCCACACATTACATTCTTGAAACTTTTTATAAATGCAATGATTAGGAACATCAAAATACAAAATATTCTTAATATTATTAAAATTTCAAAATCTATGGAACCTAATAAATTTACTCATTTAAAAAATTATGAAAAAATTTGTTTAAATGTTATGATTTTTCAAAGTTTGATGGGTCTATGAAAATCAAGGTGTGATGTTCCTAGTGGTCTAGCCAAGGATGCTTTTGCCCATCCAAGAATTGTCAAATGGTGACCAAATTTGTTTTAGTCGTTTGATGGTGACCAAATTTGGGAGAGCTTTTTTCAAGGTATATGAGTTTTAGAATGTAATCCATGATTCATTTTTGAACACCTTGTTCTCATTTGGGTTTTGTGTGTTTGGTTGGCCTTTTACAATCATTACATGGAACCTTAGGTGAGTTGAAGTGATCAAATCCTTGGTGAAGAACTATCTTTTCGCATTTTGCAAATATTTTGGACCACATTGAACCTTGACTTTTCAAGATTCTAATTGTTTTTAACAATTAATGCTTGGAAAGACTTTTAGTTTTTTGTCATCCAAAATTTGAAAGATGTTGTCGAATGGACAATCGGGCAGACAACCATCAGGCAAACCACCATCGAACGGACAACCATCAAGTACTCAATCTAATCAAAACCCTTGAAATAAGTTATTCCATACATCATCTTGGACTTACCCATGTAGACCTTTGAGTGGCCCACCCTCAACCATGCACAAATGAGGGGCTGCAAAAATGTCCGGTGGGGAGAACACTTCATCAACACAAACTCAAAACATCAAAAGCTTGAAAACAATGATCGTAAATGAATCACCACACAACGATTCTAGAAAATTGGCATGATATGTTTTATGGAGCACACAATGGCATATCTCAACAATGCTTTTGTGAATAAGTAAAGAATTGGCCTAGAGAAATATAAGCAAATCACGGAGTATAAGATTTTGGTTGAACTAAACAGATCCTCGCAATACATTGAACTTTGGATTTCCAAGGGGTTTTCAAAATGCTTTGAATGCCAAATTTCATATTCACCCAAAAACTTGTTGCAAAGGTTTAATGTCCTTTATCCACAAAGGACAAGGTGTTATGGACCATGGAGGTGGTAAACTTGTGGGAGAAAATTTTCATGGTGGGCCAAATTCTTGAAAAATTGGTCAAAGTAAAATACAAGGCTTACACCATGGATGGAAGAAGGTGCTCAAAACCTTTTAGTTCAAATTGGAAGCCATGGTGTGTTATGGATTCCAAGCCTAACAAATGTGCTTTCATTGTTGAGTGGAAACAATAAGGGTGGTTATGGTGTGGTGTGCAAGGTGCAAATCAAAAGATTTGATCACATCCCAAGCACGACTTACTTGGCAAGGACATCAAAAAAGGATGACAAGCAAGAAGCACATAAGCAACGATTAATGGAAGCGTTAGCATGCTCATGCGAACATCCAAGTGTCATCAAATTCCTTGCCATTTACATAGAGACCATGAAGGCATACACATTATCGTGGAATGGGGGAACTCTTCAAAAAATGTTGGATTATAACATGAAGTACTCCCCCATTATTGATAATTGTACCTTATTGCGGCAAGGTGGGTCGGATATGCAAGGGCAAATGCGACTTATTACCTTTAAGTAAAATTGTGTTGGCATGGGTGAAGTTGGCATGGGCATTCGTAAACATTATGAATGTTGTACATCATTGTGCAATTTTGCACAACGACTTGTCCAAGGACAACATTATATTGCATTTTCCAGTAGACAAACCAAATGTTATGTTCATAAGCATGTGTGATTGGGGTGAAGTCGGGCGCTTGCAAGAGGTGACACCGTCATTATATGGCTTTGCAAAGGAGCAAGATGCCAACACCAAAAAAATGCATTGGTGGGTTTCCTCGAAATTGTTTTTTGTTTATAATGAATCAAGAACTACAAATTCCCTTCGACAATTAGCCAAGCAACACACCACAAATTTGAAGTCTGAAGCATATTCGATGTGCAAGCTAACAAATGTCATGTGGGGTGATGATTGGGATGTAAAATATTTTGTGGACAATTCAACCAACATGTCATTTGGGAAACTGATCCATGACATGTATGACCTAAATCCAAAGGCATGAAAAACTATTCAACACATTGTGCACACATTGATGGGGCCTCCATACAATTGGACTACATCTAAAGAGTTTTATCAAATGCAACCATAAATAGTTTTTAATTATTAAATATGGAATATGGTGTGATTTGCATGATCTTTCAAAAATGACATGTTTTGTACTTGTGACTTTTATAAAACCCAATTTTGTAAGCAAATCATGTTGTCATGTGTAATCAAATTTGAAATTTGTGAATCCATCCTCTCTACACATTTGAAATTTGTGTCTGGATCTATGCTCTATAATGATGATTGTTTTCTTGTAAACATAAGATGAAATGATCAAATACAATTTTACACAAATATCGCTCATCTATTTTTTAATTTTTTGAATTATGGATTATTGGACTTATCATTGATAATTTGTTTTGATAAATGCTCCTATAATTGATAGATGTTAATAATAATAAAAAAATCAATACAAATTCATTTAAAGCAATATTTCTTAATGCAAACTTTACAAGGCATTCATTTTATATACTTTTGTTTTGGTTTTCAATTTTTTTTGGCATTGCTTACCAAGGCAATTGAAGATATTGTGTTTAGATTCATTATAGAATATAATAGTTTTATGGATTTTGGCCCCCATGTAGTACATCTATTTTTATGCAAAGATTTTTGAAAGATGATATTTTGGCTTGTGTTGAAACTTGGGATTAATGATAGAGTTTGTGATATCTTGAAAGAATTTGGTTTCTTTTACAAGATTTTTTTTTCTAAAGATTACATTCTTGCATGGTGAAATATTGGAATTTCCATAATTATTCTTTTTCTTTAAGATATTATTTCTTGTAAATGGCAAGGCCACGGTGACACACCAAAAAGATGGCAATTGAAAATTTTCAATCATCATAAGATTGGTAACCAAAATTCCTTTTTAGTCACTAATTGTAACAAGGGTGACCTAAGTATGACCCAAGATTTTCCTACATCCATCCTGACAAACGTGATGAACACATTAGGATGGATATCGACATGACACCCAATGCAAAATGGGTACATCACATCAATTTTGACAACCCTAATTAAATGAAGAAGTTCACAATAAATCTTTGAAAATTTTAGGTTTAGGGCTTGTTCAAAGGACCATTCCATGATTTTTTATCTTCTTAGCATGTATATAGGGGACAAGCACACATATAATTTGTGGTGGAGGGGGAAGTTATAGGATGTGTGTGGCACACGAATTTGGTGAAATTGTTTGGTTATTATGCTAAAGGTGTTCAAAGGTGAGAAACAAGACTTCCATAATCTTCTTGGTTGTAGTCAAAGTCAGGGTACCCAAAAAGGACTATCACATTGCCAAGGATTACAATTCACAAAATTCAAATATGGACTATTTTTTTTTCATATCATATCTTACATTCAAAATTACCAATGAGTTTTATAAGATGTAATAAACATAAAAATAGTTAAAATTTAAAATTTAATGCATAATTTGATGTCCTTAAGATTCTTGAAATATATATTTTAGTCTTGGTCATGACAAATGTAAAATGATATAGGAATCAATAGGATTAGTATATTTATGTCAAATTACACCAAATCTGAACCATATATAAAAATTGTTGTTACATATCAAATGACATGAAAATTATATCATATACATTATTTATATTTTCTAATGACAACATGTAACCCTATCACCATGTAATATGTTAAAGCTAAAAGCATAAGGACTAGTATATGAACATTATTTAATGCTTTGTCAAACACATATGAGACATCTAAATGTAAACTAGTGCTAGGTGCAAAAAATGTGTACAAAACATTGAAATGTTTTCAAGGACATTTAACACCAACTTGCATGGGTCACATAGTCAATATTGGCTTTTACTATTTTCTTTGTAAAAAAATCTTGGATTCTTGGTTCCTTTTGGAATGCCTTGATTGTGACTATGCCCTCCTTCCATTTCCATAGTTCAATCTTCTACCTTGATTATAGGTCAAATATGTTTGAAACTCATCATGCCACTAGATTCTAGTGCGTTACTTCTAAGTACTTTACTTCTTATTAAAAAATAGTTATGGGATTTTTTTCAATCATATTGATTCATGTTGAAAAAGGATGTAACATGTTGGATGATCATTGTTGGGTTGGTTTGATCGATTTGCTTGGCAAAATATAGAAACATTTGAGTATGTGTAGGAAGGTTATTTGGAACAATGGCTAGAGCAACCTTTCACATCGACCAATCCTATATTTAGCACAAACTTTAGAACCTTGTATGCTCCTCACCTCCATTTCATGGAGTTTAAAGACTAGTTTCTACAATTGTTTACTTTTGGGCCTACTTTGTTATGCAAATGGTTTCAAATCAATTAATTTAGAAGTTGAAAGATAAAACCTACATCATTTTGAATTTGTTTCAATTTTTAAATGATTCAAAAACATGCTTGAACATTACTTGATGAAAACGAACAAGGTCATGCAACTTGATTCATTTTTCTAATTTTCTATTTGGGTATGGTCTCTAATAGATTCTAAATTATTAAGATTCGTAGTTCATGACAACAATCTTTTACCTTTTTACATTGTTGGTTATTCTTGCATGAAATTCTTCACTATTTGAAGTGTAGAACAACATTCACAAGTTCATTCCCCCACGTGTCAACATTCAACAACTTCTTTTAAGATTGAGTAAGGTGAAATGCAAATCATCAACAAAAGCTCCCCAATAAGACTCCTTCCCATTAAAACAATTTAACGACTTGGTTAAAAAATAATGAAAGAATTAAAATGAATGGGCAAAATAAATAAATGTGTCACTTGAACTCAAACGAAAATAATGGTAGACATGGTAACAAAAAATTTTAAATCTAGAAGAATGTAACTCAATGGCTTTATTGATCAATAATTCCTAACATGTAGCTAGCCTTTGATGAAGCCCATGGATATTTCAAACTTTATAAAAATTATAAAAACTTTAAGCAAGGTTAAATATTGGCCATGTACTTATTACACACTAATTCCATCATTGCATTGTTTGATTCCATAGAAACAATAATTGAGCAAAGATATGTCACTGCTAAACATGTTACTCCTACAAATGCATAAACAAAATTTTAAAATTGTTGTAATAGGGGAATGAAGTTCATGTTTTCATCAAAATGTTGTGCATTTTAAAATAACAAGAGTTATTCCTAAAATTTACATGGTTCAAATGGTTGTTTCAATTTTCGTTGTCCAATCTATATACTACCACACATAGGTAAATTGATTGTAAATTGCAACAACAATAGGTGAACGATGATCTTTAACATTGTCCTTCAATTCTTCACAAGATTTAAGTTACAAATTCAATTTGCTAGTGCTCCATTCTTCTAAACACTTGTAGCAACACAAGCAACAAACCCAACTTTTACAAATGCAAAAATAATAACCCAACATGCTTGTAACTACACAAATAAATCACAAAGAAGCCAAATAAAATGTGTTGAAGCTTTTATGCTTACATTGAATGTGGGGAATCACTGAGAGCAAATGAAATGATTAAAGATTAATATGGTTACACTTGTAGAAGTTGTAATAGATAAAAGAAATGGCAACATGATGTCAAATAGCTTGCTCAAGATGTGATAGATGAAAAAAACAATGATGACGTTTTTAAAAAGGTGACATGGATGAGGAAAGATTTTCACTACCATGGCAACTTATCATTTTGGCTCATCAATATAGTCATTAGATGTAAGGTACTACATTTTGAAACAAGCAAATGATGTAGATGACTTAAAATATGATTAGACTATATTAATTCCATGTAAATTTAAATAGATGAAACTAAACCCATTTTTTGAAGACCACCTTGTTTTAAATTTTTCTTTTAAATAATAGAAAATTGAAAGTCTATGCATATGAAAAACCAATTTCAAAATGTGATTGGAGGTTCCATTAAATTAATTGAAAAACCTTAATTGAAACCAAAACCAGGGGCTTTTTAAAAGTTCAAACAAGACAAGGGTGGTTGTCTTGGAAGGCCTTAACCAAATATCAACTAGGTTTTTTGAATTAATTTAATGGAACCTCTAATCAAATTTCAAGAAATTTTTTGAATCTTCATGTACACAAACCTTTAGTGTTTTATTCTTTGAAAAAAGAATCTAAAAAAAAATGGTTTCAAGAAAATAAATCTAGTATCATCTATCTATATACTACCTTACCCTAAGGTCAATTTCATCATTAAATAATCCTCAAAATAGCAAAATGAAATTTTGTGAAAATATGAAGTTGACATGTTGAAAATCATTTTAATTATCATAGAATACACTTTGAATAATTTCACTACTCATATCACAATATTATAGTAGATGACAAAAATAATAATAATTTCAAATTTTAAAAACGAATTCATTTTTTGAAAATAAATAATTATTCGTTTTGTCAATGTGGAAACTAACTTAGGCTATGATACATAAAATCCATGTCTAAGGTCTTTACCAAGTGTAAAGATTTGTTTTGATGATATCCTAATGATACCCTCCAAATATCACAAGGAAAAAAATAGAGGTGTTTCAAAAATGAAATGTTTGCCAACTCACTAAAAATAATTTTCCATTTTATTTTTAACACTTCAATGGGCATTCCATTTTTTGAAACACTCCCAAACAATAGATGAAACAACACATTGAATAACATGCTCTCAAATTACACAAAAAAAATTGGAGCAAGTCTTTATGTTTTTGTAATGTTTTTATATTTAATTTTGTATTTTATCACAATTATGGGGATTAGTGTTGTTTGTTTTTTGGATGAATTTTCGCAACTTGGTGAATGTTTTCCTGAAAAGGTCAAAAGAACACAAAAAAATCATCATTTTGAAATCTTTTCACCATTTTTTGAAAAAATCAAAATCAAAATCAAAATCATCATATCTTAACTTTAGGCACTAGCTAGGTCATCAATTTTTGAAAAATACTCTCATGTCTGCCTATAAACTATCACCATTTAATATGGATTAAAGTGAGGTGCTATTGGGAACACCTTTGGGAACCTAAGGAAAATATTGGAAACTTAATGGGAATTCATTGGGAATTTGAAAAGAACATGTTGGGAACAAAAGAAAAATGGAAAATCCCCCCCCCCCCCAAAACGTTTTTTAAAAAAAAAACACTTTGAGTGCATGTTGAGCCTTCCCATTGGTTGCATGAAATTTTTATTTCCAAAATTGTTCATCACTATTTTTAACCTAGGCTAATAATATCCCCATTATAAATTGGAGATACTTATTTTATTTTGTTAGATCCTTTCGAGCATCCTTAGCACTAGGGCACTTTAGACGAGGGTCCAAGGTCCAACAAAATGGAACATTCCTATTGGTTGAAAGCCATAAATTGGACCCAAGGCCTTTAGATGAGTATCCAAGACCAATTGAAGCCAAATGAAAGTGGCATCTACATGGCACCATTTTGAAAGGAAATTTGATTGATTTAGACCAAAAAATAGAAGTAAAAGGAAAGCTCATGGTTTGGAGAACCAAGATGTGAGCTAAGGTCCAAGGTTGTCTCTTTGATTTTTTTCACTATTTTTCATTGTTTTTCACCATTGTCATTGTTTTTCAAAGTTTTTTTTTTCCACTTGTTCTTGAAGTTGAAATTGTGCAAAAATGGAAAACATTTCATGGATGCAAGAGAACTTGTTGAATGCACAACCACCATTCCATTTTCAAGCACATCTAATGTTGGCATGGCTAGTTTTCTAAATCCACACAAGGTTGTTGCTTGAAAGAGTGCATTTCCAGTTCTTGAAAATGCTCAAAATGATGGTGTTTCAGAAGTGAAGACAAAAAGTTTTGGTCATGCAAGGTTGAAACACTCATTTTCACAAGTGTAAGGAGATTTGGATTTATAAGAAATTTTTTAACTAGTTTCCCTTCCCAAAAATAGAGCAACAAAAAAAAAAGTGGCTATAATTATAATGAAAAAGGAAGATGACGAAGGTGAAAAGGTTGAGTAGGCTAGAAAAAATTGGGTGAATGGTGAAGTTTTACATCTAATTGCACTACAAGGAGAGATGGAGCTTGAGTTTACCATAAATGCGAAGAAACAAGGTAAATCTCAATTTATTAAAACCCTAAAAAAATAAATTTAGATCTGATTTTTGCTTTATTTTCATAAATGAAACTTAAATGTAATGATAGCATTTCTGAAAGCAAAATAAGCAAAAAAACAAACAAAAAAATCAAATTCAAATTCGGCCAATTGGGCCTTTTAAAGGTCACCACTTTAACCACAATGAAGTTTGAACCCACATTTCCTTGGGGGGAAAAGAAAGGAGCTAACCACAAAGTAAACTTTATTTCAAGTGTTTTGATGTGGTTTGCATTTGCATTGTTCATGTAATCAATTTTGATTTTTTTTGTTTCAAAGATTGTTTTTAACCCATAAATCAAGGTTTTTTATCCCAATTTTTTTTCTTTTTCAAGGGTGGATGTATGGGTCAAAATGCACACCCGAATGTCGGTTACAATCCTTGGTTTTTCAAAGATTTTAATTTCTTGCAAATAGAAATTCAATGCAATTTATAAGCAATACAAAGATGACAAAATTGCAAATGGGATATTAGGTAATGATCGTCATGAATGTCCTTTCTATGATGCATTAAATAATTGGCAACACCAAAATGGAAATGTAATGAAGCATGTAAGTGCTTCTGCAAATGAAATTGATGAAATTGTGGGTAGTTCGTAATTTCAAACAAATTTTGATAGTGGTTTTAAGGATGATGTTAGTAAAGAACCTTTAAATAGACCAATCACTCCATATGAGGTTACAAAACAAAACAAAAGGCAGAAGATCAATGTCCTTGAACATTTTTCAACCATGGCTGAAAATAACACAACAATGTTACAACAGTTTGCAAAAACTAATATTTTACTCAAAAATATGGATGTCAAAATTGGACATCTCATAGATAAGCTATAGGTCACATAACATATAATTATTTTTTTCATTCAGCACAATTTGACCTGAAATTTGATGTATCTGAAAATGCAAGATTGCCATTTTTTCTCAAATTAACTTCAAAAAAGTTTTTTGCTTAAAGCTCATGAATTGCCATAGCTTCCAACAACATTTTCTTGATCCTTTATTCTTTTGTTTTTTTACTAAGATTGTTTTCAATGGTTATCACATTTTCATCTTCACCTTGATGTTTTATGTCCTCCATGTCAATCCTATCATCATCCATTATCCTTGGATTTTGTAACCTCTTCATTTGTTTGATTGCTTCTTTAGCCACTTTGAACAAATCAACTCTTTTGATGTTGCCAAATGTTGAATTTGCTTCTACTTGTGTTTTTTTTTGAGCCTCCAAAGCCCAATCCATATCAAAGCCATCTGAATTGGCAATGCACATGTTATGTAAACATATGCAAGCCGTCACCAAGCTCGACATGTGGCACAATGGACTATCTATTATCTTGAGTAAAATTATAAACCTTCCTTTCAACATTCCAAAAACTCTTTCAACTGACATCCTTGTACTTAGTTGGATAAAATTCCAATGTGCGTTGTATATTGGCAACCCATCTTTTGAATAGAAAATAGAACCATGGTCACATTCTATAAGCAACATCTCCTATCAACTTGTAAGGTGAAAACTTGTCTTTCATCACTCAATTTCCTAACTTTGTTTTTTGGAAAAGAGCCCAATCATGAATAGTACCTACCCACCCATAGTCATAATCCTAGAAACTACACTTTGCATTTATAACACCTTGAATCAATTTGGAGTAGAAACATTTTCGATAATAATATAATTGGGATCTACATTAGGTGTAATAATTGGAACATGACTACCATCTATGGCACCTTGTATATAAGGAATTCCATGCAAGTATTCAAAACCAATGGTAATTTCTTTGATTTTGTTTCTAATCAATTTATGTATCATTAATGGTTTAAAGTGCTTTCTAATTGCTACACAAAATACAATCACTATAATGGAAGTCATACTTTTTGCAATGCCATAAATCTCTCCACACATTTGTAAAGAATTTCCACTACCCAATCTTGTAAGAACCATCGCTACTTTAGCTTCCATAGGGATGCTCTCTCTCATGTTTGTATTTTTTTTGTTCAAAACTTGGACCTACAACCCTAATCAAAGCATGAAATGTGTCAAAGTTTAACCTTGTATGTTATCGAAACATCTTCTCCAAAAAAACTCCCAAAAAGTTGATTCTTCATATATCCAACTACCCTCTCGTACCTCCATATGCTTCAAACTCTTGATGGCATGTCCACAAACTCTAAAAAAAACAGCATCGCATTCATCATACTCCAATGTTGTGTAATAGCTACTCATTGCAATGAAACCACTTGTGCAATGACTCCATGGATGGCCATAGTAAAAACTAAGACCATCAATATCTTGTGCCTATGTGATCCATTGTGTTTTGTAGTAGAAAGCATCGAAAAACAAAAAAAACAAAAAAGGAAAAAAAGAAAAGAGGGAAAAAAAAAAAAAAAAAAAAACAACCTAATTTTTTCCCATTTGAATATAAAAATATAAAAAATAAAAATATAAAATTTAAAAAAAGCTAATTAAATATCAAACATAAATA
>Ga0116227_10007873_pt1 | contig 20504 bp, 19 predicted proteins | sample S1TSphgellanicum_FD_89693 | JGI IMG/M metagenome (GOLD analysis project Ga0116227, IMG submission 89693) | Host-associated microbial communities from peat moss isolated from Minnesota, USA - S1T2_Fb - Sphagnum magellanicum MG | ecosystem: Host-associated > Plants > Peat moss > Unclassified...
CCAGCCGACAGTGCGAGTCGTCAGCATTGCCAGGAACCCGGCTAGTAGCGAATTTACGGCGAAAAAGCCATAGACGACGGCTATCTCCCCGAAAGATCCTCTTGTCTGTTTCATACAGGCATTCCAAAGCTTCTCTTCACTTAGGCGGCAACTGGCAGCGCCGCCGTCTGGGTTTTCAGCACAGAGCACTAGCTCCGCCTCGTAATCTTTGGTGCATCGGTCCCGAGTAGTGGTCAATTCTCGCGTCAAGCTGTGGGCCTGCCAAGCAAAGACGACGCAGCATGCCAAGATAGCCGTCGCGCCGGACAGCCTTCTAAAGCCCTCACCGCAATGTGGGAAAAGTCTCACCGCTTGATACTAGCGGAAGCATGCCCAATGAAGAGATCCCTATCTCCAGCCTTACAGCTGATCGCAGTCCTTGAAGCCGTTCATCCTACGGCACAACAAACATCAAACTTCCCAACAGAAACAGCAGAACCATATACCGCACCATCGTCGCACTGCTCGGCTTCTCCGGAGCATCCCCCGTAAACACCCGCCAGGCCATCCCAGCCGCAATAAACAGGAACACCCCTTCATGCAGTAGCGCAAAGAAGAGGACCGCGGCCGCCAGCACCAGCCCACGCTGCGTCCGGTTCAACGCATGAGTCGCCTGCGCGCCATCCAGCCCAAGCACCGGCACTAGGTTGATCAGGTTCAGCCACGCCCCCGCATGCGCCAGCGCCGCCCATACCGCGATCCCGCCCACCCCACCGTACTGCGCGTCCGTCACCACATGCAGCGCACGCCCACCCAGCCCAACGAAGATCCCCGCACACACCCCAGCCGCCAGCAACCCCGCAAACGGCCCCGCCAGCGCAATCGCCGACAGCGTATCGAGGTCCACGCCCATGCTGAACCACCGCACATACGCGCCCAGGCCCGGCAGAAACACCGGCAGGTCGACCTTCAGTCCCCGCCGTCTTGCGGCAAAGTAATGCCCGAACTCATGAATCGCAATCGACAGCGCAAACCCCAGCCCGAACCGCCACCCAAACAGCGCCCAGTACAGCCCGAAGAACGCGAAGAAGCTAAGAAAGAACTTGAACTTCAGCAAGGCAAAAAGAAATGTCTTGGCCTTCACCAGGAACAACAGCACCGGCGCAAACGGCCCCAGCCGCCGCGTCCAATCCGCCTTCCGCTGCTCCGCCGCCGCGAACCGCGCATCGATCGCCGCCACCCGCCCGGAGATCCCCGCCGCCTGCGTGCTCCCCTCCGGCACCCACGCCATCATCGAGGCCCACGTAGCCCGCGCCTCCGGCCACCGCTGCTCCGCCTCCAGCTGCGCCGCCCGATGCCCCAACCCACGCAGGTACTCCGAGTAGGTGATCGTCCCACACTCCGGGCACACCAGCGTCCCCTCCGGCAGCCAAAGACTACACTGCGGGCAGTTATGAATCGGCTCAGGCGGCAGAACTTCCGACGTACTTTCAGGAGCAGGAATCAGGAGACGGTAACCTCTAAACCAAGTTTATTCCGTTTCCAGAGGACGAGCAGAATCGAAGTACCTGTCCTCCGGACGAGCGCGTTACGGCAGAATTCCGTGGCGACCAACGGGAGGACCACGCGAAGCCAAAGACACCCCCCCCAAGTGGTCGCCGCCCACGCAGGGTACTTTAGCTTTTGTCGTGGCACTCAACTTGACAATTCAAGCCGCCAAGAGACCCTCTACATAACAGCCCATAGGGGTGCATCAACCCAAAAAAAAACAAAGTCACCCCTTAACCAGCCTGAATAGAAGAATTTGCACAAATAAGGGGGGAGGGGGGTACAGCGAACTAAGTCACCTTCCCCTGATTCCCTGCATCCTTGGCATCGCTCAGCGTCACCTTGAAATCGAGCTTCTTCCGCCCACGGAAGACCGTCACCGTCACTGCATCTCCCGCACGATGCGAGTTGATCGCCGCCGAAAGATCCTGCAGGTTCGTCACATCCTGCCCATCGATCGCCACAATCAGGTCGCCGCCAAGCATCACCGGCGTGTTTCCTTGGTACGCCCGCTGCGATCCCCCCTTCAACCCGGCTTGCTCGGCCGCCCCGCCCGGAAACACCCGCTGCACCAACACGCCGTAGTCCGCGGGAAGCCCGATCTGCTCGGCGATCTCTGGCCCAATCGGCAGAACCTGGATATCGAGCGAAGGCCGGCGGATCCGCCCATACTTCTCGAAGTCCGACAGCACCTGTTTCGCCGTATTGATCGGGATCGCAAACCCAATGCCAGCCGACTGGTTCGCTCCATCATTGGCAATCAGCGTCGTAATCCCGATCACCTCGCCGCGCGAGTTCAACAGCGGCCCACCCGAGTTCCCCGGATTGACCGCCGCGTCCGTCTGGATCGCGTCCTCGATGGGGTTACCCTGCGGCCCGTGGATCGACCGGATCGCCGAGATGATGCCACGCGTCATCGTCCCGCTCAACCCGAACGGATTCCCAATGGCATACACCCGCTGCCCCACAATCAGGTTCTGCGACTCCGACAACGTCGCAGGCACCAGGTCCGGAGCCGTGATCTGGAGCAGCGCCAGGTCGTGGGTCTTGTCCGCGACGACCACCGTCGCCTTGTACTGATGCTTGTTCGACAGCGTAACTTGGACCCGCTGCGCGTTGTCGATCACATGGTTGTTCGTCAGGATGTGCCCCTGCTTGTCGAGGATGAATCCAGACCCCTGCCCCTGCTGCGGCACGGCCCCATAGAAGAAGTCGAACGACACCGCGGTACTCGTGATATTCACCACCGAAGGCAGCGCCTTCTTGTACACGGCAATGTTCTGCTGCTCCTCCGTATCGAACGCCGGCGCAGCCGAAGCCTCGGTCAACTCGAAGGTCCCGCCCGGCCCACTCGTGGCGGTAGTAGCCGTCGGCCCCGGCGTCGCCGCATCGGTGGCGGCCGCTGGGATCCCCAGCGAGCGATGGATCCAGGGGGCCAGTGCCCCCGTCGGCGACAACCGCGTCGTCACGTAATAAAACCCAGCAAGCACCACAAGAACAAGCAAAACCCGTCGCGATTTCATGTCAACTATTGTATCGAGTGCGCGAACTCGATTGTTACCGCGTCAACTTAGCCGCCTGTTGTCCGAGCAGCGGCCAAAGCTGCTCTACCTGCCACTCCAGTTCCGTCAATGCTCCGTCGTTGGTCAGCACGTAGTCGCACAGCGCCGTCTTCTGCTCATCAGGAATCTGCCGCTCCAACCGACGATACGCGTCGTCCTCAAGCTCCCGCCGCTCCCCCGCGTTCAACATCCGTCCCGCACTTGCCCGCGCCACAAACCGCGCCACCTTCAACTCTTCCGAAGCCGTCACCAGCACCACCCGGTCGAAACGATTCCTCCACCCGTCATCGCCACCGTACTTGGTCTCAAAGATCAGCGCCGACTCCACGATCACCACTGCAGCGGGATCGCGCGCCGCTATCTCCTCGACCAATTCCATCTGTCGCCCGATCACCGCCGGATGGACGATCGCATTCAGCTCCTCCACACGGCCGTCGCTAAAAGCCATCCGCGCGAGCACCGCCCGATCAAGCCGTCCGTCGGCCAGGATCACATCATCACCGAACGCCGCAACAATCGCTGCGTAGACCCGTTCGCCGGGCAGCATCATCTGCCGCCCCAACTCGTCTGCCTGGATCACATGTGCGCCGTACCCGGCAAACAGTCCGGCAGCCGTCGACTTTCCGCTCCCCAACCCGCCTGTGAGCCCAACCCGCAGCATGCCTAGCTCTTCGCCGTAACCGGTAATCCACGACGCAGCTTCGCAGCCGTCACCGTGTTCTGCATGAGCATGGCAATCGTTAGCGCGCCGACGCCACCCGGAACCGGCGTATACGCCCCCGACTTGGCAAACGCCGCAGGATGAATGTCCCCCACCACCACTGCGCCGCGCTTGGCGAAGGTGGCGGCGCGACCGGGATCGTCGCCGAACAACTCCTTCACTTCGGCCTCATCGGTCACACGATTGATCCCCACATCGATCAGCGTCGCTCCGCGCTTCACCATATCCGCAGTTACGAACCCGGGTCTCCCAATCGCTGCGACCAGCAGGTCCGCCTCTCGCGTGAACTTACCCAAATTCTTCGTCTTCGAGTGGCAGACCGTCACGGTCGCCGACGCGTTGAGCAGCATCATCGCTGCCGGCTTGCCCACGATATCTGACCGCCCCACAATGACCGCATTCTGACCAGCAACGGGCAGTCCGGCGCGGCGTAGCACCTCCATGATTCCCGCCGGGGTACACGGAGCCAATCCGGGTTGCCCACTTTGGAGCCGGCCTGCATTGACCGGGTGGAACCCATCCACATCCTTCTCCGGCGCGACCGCTTCGAGTAACCGCCGCGTGTCCACATGCTTGGGCAACGGCAATTGGATCAGGATCCCGTCAATCTCATCGCGCGAGTTTAACTCCGCGACCAAGGCCAGCATCTCGTCCGTCGTGATCGTCTCGGGCGGAGTGATCAGCTCGCTATAAATTCCCAGCTCTCCACACGTCTTCACCTTACTCCGCACGTAGATCTGCGAAGCCGCGACATCCCCGACCAAGATCACCGCCAGACCCGGCCGTATCCCCTTCTCTGCCAGCGCCTGCACTTCAAGCGCGACCTCAGCCTTGATCTCTGCTGCAATCGCAACGCCGTCCAGAACCACAGGCGCCTTCACCGAAACCTCATCCTTCGCCACAAAAGAACTCATGCCACCATGGTACCGCGTAGCCGCCGCCGTACTCCAGGACTCGCGATCCTAGTAGCATCAATCCATGTCTATGCCTCAATCCTCGGACGGCACTCCCAGCGCCCGCCTCACCTCTACCGACCTGGTATGGCTGGTCTGTCCTGTCTGCCACAGATCTCTTCTGCTGAATGAAATCAACAACATTAATGGCTCCGGCAAGATTTCCTGCACCGTCTGCAAACGCATCTACCCTGTTGTTGATGGAATCCCCATCCTGCTCGCCGAGAGCGCAACTCTATCGGCCTAGCCAGCTTCCCCAGCGAACTACTGGCCCATGCCAGTAAGCCCGCGTGAGATGGCAATTCCAGCAGGTCCGAGCAGGACGATGAACATGCTGGGGAAGATACAGAGAACGAGTGGGAAGATGATCTTGACCGTGGTCTTTGCGGCCATCTCTTCGGCGAGCTGGCGCCGCTTCTGGCGGATGGTGTCGCCGAAGTTGCTGAGAGCGCGGGCGATGGGCGTGCCAAAACGCTCGGTCTGCATGAGCATGTTGACGAAGGCGTCCATTTCCGGAAGGCGGGAGCGCTCGGCCATGGCGCGCCAGGCTTCGATGCGGAGCTTGCCGGCCCGCTGCTCGCGGCTGATCTGGAGGAACTCCTCGTAGATCTCGGGATGGCTGGTGCCGAGCTCCTGGCCGACGCGGAGCATGGCCTGATCCATGCCGAGACCGGCGTCGACGCAGATGACGAGGAGGTCGATGGCGTCGGGGATGCCGAGGCGGATCTTCTCGCGGCGGCGCCTAATGATACGGGTGAGGATCATGTCGGGTGCGAGGTAGGCAACACCCGCAAAGGCGATCATCGCGAAGAAGCGGTTCGATGCGATGAAAAAGCCGCAAACGAGGCCGAGGATGGGACCGGCGATGCGGGCGAAGGCATAGATGTCGCGGTAGGCGTCGCTGTTGTGGCCGGACTGCGCGAAGCGGGTGAGAAGCTTGGGATCGTCGGAGAGGCCAATGCTGGAGCGCAGCCAGTGGATGGAGGCGAAGAGCTGGCCTTGCACCTCGCGGGAGATCTGCCGTTTGGGTTTTGCGTGGCGCTGGCCGCGGGAGACGGCGAGGACGCGCTCGGAGGCGATGCGGGCGGTGGTGGAGAAGAGCACGCAGGCGAGGACCGCTAGAGTCGAGAAGATGGTGAGGCCTGTGGCGAGATAGAAAAGAGTGCTCATTAGCTTATCTGGTTAGGCTCGAAAGTCAGTCGGTCAAACCTTGATGTCGACGATCTTGCGGATGACGAGACCTCCAATGAAGACGAGGGTGGAGCCAGCGTAGAGCATCTTTTGCCCCAGAGGATCGTGGAAGAGGACGGTGGAGTAGCCCGGGGTGACGACGTTGAGCAGGAGCAGCAGGATGGCGGGCATCAGACCGAGGATCCAGCCGGTGAGGCGGCCCTGCGCGGTGTAGGTGCGGACCTCTCCCTGAATCTTGACGCGCTCGCGGATGACGCGGGTGGTGCGGTCGAGGATGTCGGTGAGATCGCCGCCGGTCTCCTTCTGGACGAGGATGGCGGTGATGACGAAGCGGAGGTCCTTCGAGGGAATGCGGGCAGTCATGGCAAGCAGGGCCTCGCGGAAGGGAACGCCGAATTTCTGCTGCTGAAAGCAGAGGGCGAACTCGCTCTTGAGCGGCTCGGCAGACTGCTCGGAGACGACTTCAATCGCGGAGGCGAGAGAGTGGCCGGCACGTAGGGCGCGGGCCATCAGATCGATGGCGTCAGGGAGCGCGGTCTCGAAGTTTTTGAGGCGGCTGGAGGCCTGCATCTTGAGAGCCACGTAACGAAGGCTCCCGGCGAGGATACTGGCGATGACTTCAAGGGGAAACGAGCCAATTGAGACGTGGACAGCGAAGCCTGCGATGACGGCGAGGCCGAAGCTGGCGAGGGCGATGGAGCCAAGGGTGGCGTGGCTGTCGGCGTAGACGATGAGGCGTTCGAGCGAGCCACCCAGATGAAAGTTGCGGAGGCGCTCACCGACCAGGTGGGTGACGCCTTGTTCCTCTTCGCGGACGAGACCGTCCTCGTCGGTGATGACCTCTTTCGTGCGGGCGGGAAGGTTGTGAATGCGAGCGTTGAGCTTCTTATCCGAGGCTGGCGGACGGAGCATGAAGAAGAGCACGGCGAAGACGAGGGTGAGGACGGCGAGGAAAACCCAGAGGAGATTCATCGTATCCATTGGGCTAGACCTCTACCGAGTGCTCGAGGACGTTGAGCGGGAGGGGAATGCCGGCGGCTTTGAGCTTCTCGGCAAACTTGGGGACGATGCCGGTGGCGAAGAAGCGGCCTTTGACCTTGTCTGCGGGGCCGAGGCCCTGCTTCTCGAAGAGGAAGATGTCCTGCATGCTGACGACCTCGCTGGTGGCCCCCGTGATCTCGCTGATGTGGGTGATGCGGCGCGAACCGTCGCTCATGCGGGAGGCCTGGATGATGATGTGGACGGCGGAGGCGATTTGGGCGCGGATGGCCTTTTCGGGAAGCGCGACATTGCCCATCATGGCCATGGTCTCAAGCCGGGCGATGGCGTCGCGCGGAGTGTTGGCGTGGATGGTCGTGATGGACCCATCGTGGCCGGTATTCATGGCCTGCAACATGTCGAGAGCCTCTTCGCCGCGGATCTCGCCGAGGATGATGCGGTCAGGACGCATGCGGAGGGCGTTCATAACGAGCTCGCGCTGACGGATCGCGCCCTTGCCTTCGACGTTGGGCGGGCGGCACTCGAGGCGAACTACATGTTCTTGCTTGATCTGCAGCTCGGCGGAGTCTTCGATGGTCACGATGCGTTCTGCGGCGGAGATGTAGCCAGAAAGGACGTTGAGGAGCGTAGTCTTGCCTGCGCCGGTGCCTCCGGAGACGACGATATTGAGGCGCGCACGAACAGCGCCTTTAAGGAGTTCGAGCATCTGGGGCGTAAGGGCGCGATGACGGAGGAGATCGTCGGCCCCAAGGGGCGAGCTGCCGAAGCGGCGGATGGAGAGGATGGGGCCATCGACGGCGAGGGGTGGAATGACGATGTTGACGCGCGAGCCGTCGAGCAGACGGGCGTCGACCATGGGCGAGGACTCGTCGATGCGGCGGCCGACGGCGGAGACGATCTTGTCGATGATGTGCATGAGGTGGGCGTTGTCGCGGAAGACGACGGGGGTCTTCTCGATGACGCCGCGACGCTCGACGTAAACAGTCTCATAAGTGTTGACGAGGATGTCGCTGACCGTGGCGTCGTGGAGGAGGGGTTCGAGTGGGCCTAGTCCGAAAACCTCGTCCATGACCTCTTTGGCGAGGAGATCACGATCGGCTGCGGTGAGCGGTATGTTCTGCTCTCCGACAAGTTGGGCGATAGTGAGCAAGAGCTTCTGGCGGCCACCAGGGTCGGTCTGAAGGAGGCCAAGTTTTTCGAGGTCGACGCGCTTGATGAGCTCCTGGTGAACAGCGGTCTTGAGCTGGTTCTTGGATGCCTCGGTGAGCATGGAGCTGGAGCGCAACTCCGCTGGGTTGGCGGCGCGTGCCGGTCCGGTCATGTATAGGGAGACTTCGTTCATCTGGGTGACCTCGTTCCTTGGAGCTCTGGTTGGCGGCGAGGGGTTGGCGCTTATCCGGCGCGACGCCAGAAGGTGAAGCGCTTCTTAAACTGGACGGCGGCGACCTTTGAGACCTCGTCGGCGGTTAGGCGGAGGGTCCAGCGGCCGATGGCCTGGGCGAAGGGGCCACGATCCTGTGGGGAGACCGGCTCACCAGCGTTGATGGCGCGGACGAGCTCAAGGTAGCTGTTGGGGATGGCGATGGAGACGGGGAACTTGGCGGCGGCTTCTATCTGCTGCGAGGTGACGGCGTCGACAGAAGTGGCACGGTTAACGATAATGCGGAGCTTGGAGGCAAAGCCCTTGAGGTGGGCGAGGTGCTCGGTATGGCGGACTAGGTCGCGGAGGGCGGCAACGTCGGGGGTACAGACGAGGCAGACCTCGTCGGAGGCGAGCATCAGGGCGGGGAGCGCGGCGCCATAGACGACGGAGGAGTCGATGAGGACGAAGTCGTAGCGGGTGCGGAGGTAGTCCATGACGCGCTCGATGACGCCGGGCGGAATGTCGTGCATGGGAGCGGGACGGTCGGGCGAGGAGATGACGTCGAGGCCGCTCTCATGATGGGTGACGAAGCCTTCGAGGAGATCTGCGTCGAGGCGGTCCACATTTTGCGTGAGCTCGGTAAAGAAGTAGATGGTGTCTTGGATACCGAGGTGCAGGGCGACGTGGCCGAGCTCGTGCTTGTGGTCGATGAGCAGAACTTTCTTGCCGTGACGGCGGACGAGGTGCGTGGCGAGATGAACGGCGAGGGTAGTGGTGCCGACGCCTCCTTTGGCGCCGAGCATGGAGATGATCTTGCCCAGATTCTGCGGACCCAGCGAGGCGGCGGCATGCATCGTCTGGAATCGGGTGAGGGCGTTGGCGAGGAGGACGACGTCGACGGGCTTCGAGAGGAAGTCGTTGCAGCCGGCGCGCATGGCGCGGAGCAGGAAACGTTCGTTCGAATGAGAGTTTGATGCAACGGCGATGAGGCTCATGCGTTGCGGGGCGGCCTGCTGCAGGCGTTCCATGGTCTCTATGCCAAGTTCGGGGTCGCGGTCGCAGTCGATGAGCGCGACGCAGCCCATGGCGTTCTTGAGGGCGGGCGAAAACTGTGGTCGACGCTCGGCGGTAATGTACTCCTGGAACTCGCCGACGAACTCACTGCCTGGAACGCTGGCGATGGCTAGCATAGCGGCGGGGACGACGTCGCCGGAGGAGCAGACGCTGAAGACCGCCTGGAGGATCTGATCAGGATTGGAGGCTGGGGTCTGCATACGGGGCGATCAGGGTTGCGGGCCGGGCTGGCCGGCCGGATGCAGCATTCGATCGAAGGCATCCGGGTTGAGGTCGGGGACTGCGGGCTTGGGCAGTACGGGAATCTCGGGTTTGGGATCGGTGAGCGGGTTAACGGTATTGACGGTAACGATGACGACCAGCTCGACGACGGAGTGGTTATTGTTCTTCGAGCGAAAGAGCTGGCCGAGGATGGGAACGCTGCCAATGCCGGGAACGTTGGCAAGGTTCTCGGTGGTGCGGTGGTCGAGCAGGCCGGAGAGCATGAAGGTCTGGCCATCCTTGAGCTCGACCTCGGTCTCGGCGCGGCGGGTGGAGAGCGCGGGAATGGTGAAGCCGGAGATGGTGACGGCATTGGTGTAGTCGAGCGCGCTGACCTCGGGCGCGACCTTGAGGCGGATGGTGCCATCGGGATTGACGGTGGGGGTGAACTCAACTTTGACGCCGTAGGAGCGGAACTGGATGGTAACAACGGGCACGGTGGTTCCGCCGGAGCTTTGCACCACCGGAAACGGGAACTCGCCGCCGGAGAGGAAGCGGGCGACCTGGCCACTTAGGGTCGTCAGGGTGGGCTCGGCGAGGACTTGAAGGACTTGTTTCTGCTGGAGGTCCTGAATCTGCAAGCCAAGGTTGAGCTTGGCATTGAAGACGGTGAGGTTGAGAGGGTTCGAGAACTGGAGGGTACTGGTGGTCGCGGCGGTGCGGCCGCCCTGGGTGAAGTTGACGGCGAACTGGTCGAGCTTGGTGCGGTCAACCTCGACGATACGCAGCTTGAGTTCGACTTGCTTGCCGTGGAGGGCGATGACCTGAAGGGAGTTGGCAACCTCCTTCGAGTAGATGGCGGCGAGCTTGGCGGCGCCGTCGGAGACATCCTGCGTGGGGACGATGCCGGATAGGGAGAGTCGATCTTCGATGGCTTGGACGGCAATAAGGCTCGCGGGATAGGCCTGTTTGAGCGCCTCGCGAAGGCCGGTTGGATCGATGTCAGAGGAGACGGTGTAGACGCAGGAGCGGCCTTGTTCGTCCCAGAGGACAAGTGAACTGATACCCGCGGCTTTGGCTGTGACGACGAGCTCCTCCGGACCGGTGGTGAGGCTCTGAAGAACAGCAGGATTGCCAACCAGAATGCGACGAATGCGGGTCTGCACGTGAAGGATGAGGGAGCGGCCTACGGTAACGTGCAGTGTGTCCTGGGTCGGAGTCTGGTCAAGCGCGAGGTGCTGCGGGGCAATCGCACCGGGTTGAGTTGTGGACGGGACGGATTGCGCAGGAAGTTTGGAGACGCTGAGGATCGTCGCAAGCAGAAGAAGATTCGGAGGAAACCGAGTCGGCGAGGGGATCATGGCTGACTCGACTTAGGGAAAGACTCGGAGGTTTGCTTGTCGCCGAGAATGGTCTCGACGGTGTAGTGCTGCTGCGGCTCGACGGGGACGGAGTGGAAGGAAGAGGCATAGGCAGAGCGGACGATGGCGGGACGTGGGAGGTCGCCAGAGAGCTGCGAGAGGAGGACGGGAGGCTGCGTGGTTCGGGTCTTGTCCGCGCTACTGCGCAGAACAAAATGGATGGTCCCCTGGGTGCTCGCGAGCACGGCACGTTCAGCATCGGTGGGGGTGAGTAGGAGAGTGACGACAGTCGCGACGGCAGGCTTGGCCTCGGGATCAGGTTGGACTTGGTGGCCGACGGCGAGGACGGTTGCGTTTTGCAGTACCGTGAGGGTTGCGGGCTCGGGAAACTTCTCTGACCGGTAGGTAACGAGGACATCAAGGTGTGAGCCGGGAAGGAGGAAGCCGCCGACGCCCATGACCTCGTCGGAGCGCAGGGAGACGGCGCGCATGCCGTCAGGGATGCGGCCGGCGAGGCCTAGACCAGCGCCAGGTGCGGTGACAAACTTGTCGGTGATAGGTTGACCTTTGTCGACGGGATAGAGGAGAGTGCGGCCGATGAGATCTTCGGAACGGGTGAAGGCTCCGGCGACAGGGTGAGCGGCAGGCCAGCTAATGAGTGCAAGGCTTTCAGGCTTGAGGATCTCTCCAGCCGCGAGCGAGGAGGCGGGCGCAACATACCGCTGATCGGGCGTGGCCTGGGTGCGGTTGCCATTCATCTTGCGGCTGAGCATCCAGGTGCAGAGCGCCGAGAGCAAGAGCGCAACGACCATCGCCATGGTGAGGCGGCGCAGATTCATAACGCAGAGCCTCGGGAGATCTCGAGTGCGAAGGCGACGAAGCAGCCGATGGCGATGGGAACTGCATAAGGCAGCCGCAGCATCGCCCGGTTGGCGACATTAAGTTCGGGGTGAGCCGTGAGGCCGGCTGTTTGGTGATGCGCAAGGAGGGTGAAGACATTCCCGAGGGTCTGCCGTAGGCGTCCGCGAGCGGTCGCAAGGACGAGCGCGCAGAGCGCCCCAGTAAAGACTGTGGTGAGCAGAATGTCTTTGAGGAAGGCGAAGCCCGCGAGGCAGCCGACGGCGGTTATGAGTTTGACATCGCCTGCGCCCATGCCTCCAGCAAGGTAGAACAGGAGGAAGATTACACCGGCCAGAAGTCCGGAGAAGAGCGCCCAGGCGCATTGCACGACGCCAGAGAGAGTGAGATGGAGAAGCAATCCGGTCAGCATTCCGAAGCCACAGAGCAGATTGGGGATGCGTCGTTCGCGCACATCGTGGAAGGCGGCTAGTGTTGCGAAGGCCATGGCCGATCCCAGATAGATAAGCGATAGAGGCGCTGCCATGTGTGCTCCACGATGCATGTTCTTCCAGGCAGAGGCCGGAGAGGGCTGAGCGGTCTCGACAGCCGCTACGGGAGAGTCGCCGGCGGCGAGCACCGATCGAGCTAGAGGGCGCTGCTCAACTGACTGCCGACACTGTTGAATGCGGTGCCGATCTTGGTCGCAAGAGTCGACATGGCGGCGACCGCGCCGAGCGCGATGAGACCGGCAACAAGCGCGTATTCGATCAGATCCTGGCCCGATTCGTCTTTCAGCAAAGCGTGAAAGTCATGTTGGATCAAGTTCATAAAGTTCATCTCCTATCTAAGAAACAGAGGACATGGTGAGGCAAAGACGCGGTGCTGCATCGACGGCACGAGAACCGGCGACACGCCTTAGCATCCGGTAAAGCACGCATACTTCCAAATATCGGCGTACTTCGTTAGAAACATGAGGGATTCCGGGGCTCAGATGATGCAGAAGGGGTGAGCCTCAGTTAAAGATCGAAACCTTGGGTAGCGGCGTGACTGCGGAGGGACTCAGCGCAAGGCGGATGATTCCACTGCCGGTAAGACTAACCTGATCGGCGACAATCTGACCGAGCACGTAGGTGCCGCTACTGGCACCACCGGAGATGCTGAGGAGGTCGAGATAGGTGAAGGAGTGGAAGTACAGCACGCCCGAAAAAGCAACGCTGCCAGAGCCGGTGAGGATGGGAACGGAGAGATTGGAGTGGTCTTGAAAGATAAGTAGGCCGCGGCTACCGGTCGCCGATGCCGAGTCGGTTGTATCGCCGCCTGTGTCCCAATAGGTTCCCCCTGCGGTGCATTGGCCATAGAGGACGTTCCCGGAGATCGTCGACGCCATGCCGAGCGAAGCCATGGGAGCCGAGCCATTACAGGTTAGGTCGGTTGCGGCGACGTTGTCGATATTGGCAGTGGTGCAGCCGGAACAGCCGGAGATGTTGATCGTGCCGCCGTTGAAGTAGAACATGGCCCCATCGGTCTGGGCGTAGCCGGAGGGCTTTGCAATACGAAGAGTGTTCGAGCCTGTGGCAATAAGTGATGCGCCGAGATAGTAGATCCCGGGCTTAAAGATGGCGGTTGAGTAGGTATTCATGATGAGCGGGAGGTTGATGCCCAGGGGGTAATAGCCAGGGCCAAACTCCTTACAGGCGTGCGATGGGATACCGGTCGAGCCGGTGTGGTCGGGACAGCCATCGACTCCGTACGCGACCCAGGTGCCAAGGACAGTAGTCGACGGCGTGAGACTGAGAATGCTGGTCGGCACACCAACCGAGCTAAACGGATCGGGGATCGGGATCACGCCACTCTTCCAATTCCCCGTGGTTCCACCATTGTAGGAGGAGCTTCCGAGGCTGGGTGCAGCGTTGGGTCCACCGACGACGGCCACGTCGGAGCCGGTCTGCTTTGGGCCACCCAAGCTAAGATCCACGAGGCCGGAGGGTAGCCAACCTATGGCAAGCGGATTAATGGAGTTCACCTGCAGGCCGCGTTGCGGACCGCCGACGATGACCAGTTCCCCGGCGCCCGAATAGTTGAAGGTTCCGGCGAGGATGGGGTTGAGAACAAGCATGGGAGCGGCGGCTTTGATGAGTGTGTTGCCGCATGTGCTGACGGTATTCAATCGCTGTACATGCGAGGCGTTGAGCAGCGAGATGAAGTAAGTCTTGACGTTCTCGGCGATGGTGACCTGCAGGAAGGGATAGGTTCCTACACCTGCGGTGACGCCGGAGACGGCGGCGGGGAAGGTCCAGGAAACGGCGTTTGAGACGCTTCCAGAGACCAGGCCAGTGCCGGCGTAGCCATTTGCGGAGGAGTAAGTACACATGGTGGCAGAGGGGCTGCCGACGCAGTCGCTGGCAATTCCCGCCGTGAAGCCGGTAGAGGTGAGGGTCTCCCCGCTACTGATGGCGAGCATGTCAAGTGCCCCGGCCTGGCAGGCTGCGTCAGCCGCAGCGATAGCCGCCTGACGATGGAACCAGATGTTGGTAAGGTCAACGGCGAAGCCGAATAGGGCGAGGAGGAAGATGCCGAGCACGAGAATTAGGAAGATGGCAGCCTGCCCCGACTCGGATGAGCGCGGGGACGCCGAAGCATCTGCCGGGAAGCCGGCGATGGAGGCTCCGGGCATTAGTAGATGATCCTCCCCTGCGAGATGGTCTGGAAGGTAGTGGATGTACCGGGATAGTTGAAGAGAGGCTTGTAGACATAAGAAATGCTGACGATGACACGCGAGGGCGCCGCACAGCCCCCGGTGTCGGGATAAGAGACTGTGACCGCCATCGTAGCCGCGGGCGCGGAGTATGCGCTGGCGTAGGTCTTCACGTAGCTGACAACATTGGCGGCACTGGAGTCTGCGCAGCCCACACTTGGGCCGCTGCAGGAGGTGCTGTCAAGACCATGGAGCGTGGCATAGCGGACACCCTCGCGCGCCGCATCCGCATAGACGCTATAGGTGTAGACCATCAGACAGCACTCGATGATGCCGAGGATGCAGGTCATGATAAGCATGAAGCTGAGTGCGGTTTCGAGAATCGCAGCTCCTTGGTCTTCGCTTGCTAGGCTGCATGCTCGGAAAGCTACGAAGTTTACTGCATTCCGAGACCTAGCGGGGCGGATCGATCTGGAGCGCATGAAGATCAATCGAGCGCCCTCATTGAGACTTGGCGGTGAAACTGCAAGTTTGGCAGGAAAGAGATCTTGAACAGACTCAGTGGAATGGGCGGCTGAACCGTATAGGTGATATCGACACGTTGCAACACGAAGTTGGGAGCCTCAGGATCAACCGCGGGCGTGTAGCTACTGCCGGTCGCGCCAAAACTCGAGCAGTTGGCGAGGTTCAAGGTCGTGCCGAGAGACTTAGAACAGACCTGAACCGCAGTGACCGTCGCGAAGTTCAGCAAACCGCCAAGATCACCTGTGGCAGCTGCGGCTACGGACGCGGCTGTAGTGAGTGGACCCGCGGAAGGTAGCGCCGCGCCTGCTGGCGACTCAAACCCTTGCACGGAGTATTCCGTCGCGTTGCGTGCGGCAGAGGTGACGTTCGCGGCAACCGCAAAGAAGTAGCCGAAGTCGATGGCGTATCCGATAAGAAGAATGAGCAGAGGCATCATCAGTGCAACCTCGATCAGACTTTGACCCGAGGCGTTCTGGAAGAGACCTGCGTGCGTCGATCTTTGGCAAAGCATCGTCATAGTGTTAGCCCAAAATGGGACTCTTGCACCCATACCTTGGCCAAGAGAATCACTCCACAAATCCGAAACACTAGGCTAGGCGCAGATACTAAACTTCATGGTTCGTGACGCCAGTGTCGTATTGAAAAAATCTTTCTTCGACGGCATGGTTTGTCGCGTTCTCCGCCCTGCGGTTCTATGCCCTTTGGCCCTGGTCGCGACAACTTTCTGCCTCGTTCCGCAGTCGATGGCGGATCCCGATATCTGGTGGCATCTGCGCAACGCGCAGACGCTGATGACTACCCATAGGTTTATCGGCACGGACACGTATTCCTTCACCGCGAAGGGAACGCCGTGGATCAACCATGAGTGGCTGAGCGAACTGCCGTTCTATTTTGGATGGAGCATTGGCAGAGAATGGGGTCTGTATCTGGTCACAATAGCGATAGTCGAGCTCCTGATTCTCGGCATCTTTCTACTCGCGTACAAAAAGTCAGATTCATATAGCGGGTCGCTTACTGTCTCGATCCTTGCGGCAATCCTATCCACAGTCACCTATGGCCCACGCACGATCCTATTCGGATGGCTGTATCTCGTGGTCGAACTCCTACTTCTCCATGCAATCACCAACCGACCGCAGCTAGCATGGACGTTGCCGTTACTGTTCGCCTGTTGGGTGAACACGCATGGTTCGTGGATGATCGGGATGATCGTAATGCTCGCCACGATCGCTCTCGAGGCCATAAACTTTCGACGAGGCGATCTATTCTCTGAAGGTCTCTCACAGGATCGACTAGCCACTTTACTCGTAGCCCTCATCTTGAGCACTGGGGCATTGTTTGTAAACCCGTACGGTTGGCGCCTGGTTGCTTATCCGTTCGATCTTGCGTTCCATCAGAAGCTGAATGTCGCTAATGTGCAGGAGTGGAAGAACCTCGACCTTCACTCACCGCGCGGAATGATCCTGCTCAGCGTGCTCGCGCTTCTCGCACTCTCACAGTTGTGCCGCAGCCGCTCCTGGAAGCTGTACGAGGTCGTATATCTCTATCTAGGAATCTACGCTGCGTTCACATACGTACGCTTCCTGGTTCTATTTTCAATCCTTTCAGTGCCGGTGCTCGCCGCAAGCTTTGCTTGGTCAGATCGCAACGAATCAAAGGATGAAAACCAGATACCTCTAACGAAGGCGGCGCTGGCCTTCTTCCTGATCTGCGTTATGATCGGCCGTTATCGCAGCGCGGAGAGATCCATACAGCAGGAGGATGCTGCCTATCCCTCTGAAGCCATGCCCTTGCTGGCGAAACTGCATCCGCATGGTCGAGTCTTCAACGAGTACCTGTGGGGCGGATACATGATCTGGCATTTACCTGAGATCCCCGTCTTCATCGACTCCCGGGTCGATATCTTTGAGTACAACGGCACCCTAAAAGATTATCTGGATATAGTGCGGGTAGAGAACAGCCTTGCTCTACTGGACAAGCACAAAATCCAATATGTCTTCTTCGAGCGAGATACGCCACTTGTCTACTTGCTCGAACATGCAGGGGGCTGGAGAATGGATTTTGCAAGAGGAAACATCGTACTCATCGAACGCTGCGCCAACATCCCTAAAGGCATCAATACCGTACCGAATCAGGCTGAGCGATGATGCCGTCATTCAGTCCAGGGCATCACCGCCACGCGCTGCGCAAGAAGGTGAATGGCGCGATCAGATGGAGCCTTCTGCCAATCCTAATGCCGGCCCTTGCATGAGCCCGGCTGATCGAGATGGGTATAACCGGGCTTCGTAACTCAACGCGCGTCCACGGTGATTCGATCTGCGCCATGATAGACATTGCAATGATCGCCTCGCAGAAAGCCGACCAGCGTGATGTCGAACTCCCTCGCGACCTGCACTGCCAGGCTGGACGGTGCACCGACTGATGCCACCATAGCGATGCCGGCCATGAGACTCTTTTGCAACAGCTCAAAACTCGCCCTGCCCGATAAAAGCAGAATAGAATTTCGGAGCGGTGTTCGATCCGCCAGGAACTCGGCGCCAAGGAGCTTATCCACAGCATTATGGCGGCCGACATCCTCCCGAATGGCTTTGAGGTCACCTCGGCTGTCGAAGAGCCCGGCTGCATGCAAACCTCCAGTTTGGTCGAAGACGTTTTGCGCGGTTCGCAGCCGATCTGGCAGCGAGTAGAGAACATCGGCCGGGACACGAAGGTGGTTGGGCAGACGCGGAGGACAGACCGTACGCAGTGCAAGGAGAGATGCCTTGCCACAGACTCCACAACTCGAGGTCGTGTAGAAATTTCGCTCGAGATTTGCCATGCTCACCGGCACATCGGGCGTCAGACTGACACTGACAATATTGCGCTCCGGTTGATAAGGAAGGATAAGATCACCGTCCACGGGCAGTCTATCTTGAGAAAGGTCATCGGAGGTGCGACCGACAACATAAGTGATATCCGCAATATCGTCCGGCTCGCGAAGGACACCTTCAGTCATGAGAAACCCAGCAGCCAACTCGAAGTCATGCCCGGGCGTTCTCATGGTGACAGAGATCGACTTAACCTTGCGCGCAGAAATAGGACCGTATGCCAACTGGATCTCAAGCGGCTCTTCTACGGCGAGAAGATCGTCCGTAAGAGACGACTGCGCACCAACAAACCTTGTGATTGATCTTTGCGCTGTCGTGCGCTCAACCGCGGTATGCACTCTGGAATCGATTTGTGTGTGCCCTTGAGCAGTACGCATTCGTCCATTCACCTTAGATACGTTGGATGCCAGAGTGCCTAATGGCACTAGATCGCCTTCCAGTTCATGATCGAGCTCGATCGATCTTCGCACAAAATGATCTTTTCTCGTCGCGTTCGACATGGTTTGAATTAGTTAGCTATAAGCTGGCTGATGCGAACCTTCCTCCTCGGAAAATCGGCCCCACTTCATTAGAACGACAAACTGGGCCATACAAAGAGATAATTGAGATGCGCGACGGCTACCGTTAATATTGCCAGGGAATGATCTTTCTGAGATACGCCCAGTTGCTGGTTACTCATGACCAGCGATTGTCATCGAATGAAGATGCGACGTGATGGGATGTTCTGGTTATGTGATGAGAGATCCCCTACCGCTGATCAAAAGATTGTAAGGAGAGGTTCTATGAAACTACGTATTAAAGGGAACTCCCTCCGGCTCAGGCTCGGACGATCTGAGGTCGCTCGGCTGGCGCAGGGTGAGCGCCTAGAGGAAAGGGTCCAGTTCACACCGGACGACGATACAACACTCATCTATGGCCTGGAGCAGGCATCTGGAATCGACAAGATGCAGCTTAGATACAAGCCGATGGACGTAACGGTACTCGTCTCGGATCTGCTAGTCGCACGTTGGGCTGCGAACGAACAGGTTGGTCTCTATGACAGCCTCAACCTGGGTTCAGGTAGGACACTTGATCTACTGGTTGAAAAAGACTTCGCCTGTCTCGACGTCAGCGACGAAGAAAACGTCGACACCTTTCCGAACCCGATCGCCGGAACAGTCTGCTAGTAGTAGTGGCGTCGCGAACGCCTGCGGCACATCAACCAATAGCCTACTTACGCAGTGCAGAACCGAATAGATTGAGTAGACCGATGCCTACCGACATGCCGCGCCAGGTATCGCCGCTGAAGAGTTGCTTGATCGTCGACCAGACCGAAGCGGGCTTGCGATTGGACGGTGTCAAAAGATCGTGCATACGGTCTGCGTCGAGATTGTTCAGCAGGTTCATCCCAATCAGCCCCGCTCGGGTTGCGGTGACCGCCGGCTTTGAGCTGATCACGTCGACCGCCTTCTCAACAACCGTCGAACTCGCGCTCAAGAGGCCATTCGCAACATCGATCAGCCCCTTGTCATACAGGCGCTGAAGCAGTTCATAGGTCGCCAAAAGCGCCTCGGCATGCTCCTCCGGCGCTTCTTCCAGGCGCTTGATGAGATCCTGCCGAGCATTCTTCGGGGTAAAGGTGCGAAACTCTACGGCGTGCGCCATCGTAAACTCCTCGTGCTTACTTAGTGCTTCGTCTGAATCTGGACAAGAGGCTGGGTCCCGGGCATGCGATAGTCGGCGCGCTTCCACTTGCGCTCGACCTCCACGCCGGGCTGCGGCGTCGGCTTACCGGAGTAACGGAAGTTGCTCTTCATAAGCGGATTCGATCCCTTCTCAGGAAGAATCTCGAGGCGCACTGCAGTCTCTTTGTAGGCTGGCGTGTTGGTCGCGGAGTCAGCTTGTGGACCAGTAAGGACATTGACCGGCCCCTCACTCGAGGTCAGCGGCAGGAAAACCTGCTTGTCAAAGACTCGATCGGTCACCAACACCTTGATCTTGAGGGCGCCATGTCGACTCACAACGCGCACCCATTGGCCAGACTCAATACCGCGCTCCCCCGCGAGGACCGGTGAGATCTCGATATAGCGTTCAGGCGTCTCGCGATGAATACCAGTCACGCGAAGCGTCATGTTGCCTTCGTGGAAGTGCTCCATCTGGCGGCCGTTATTCAATACGAGGTCATACTCGACGTTCGGCTGCTCTGCTGGCTCGCGCGCCACCAGAGGGTAAAGCCGAGCCTTATTATCGGGGAACTCAAAGCCATTCGTGTAGAGGACCGGCTGATCTGTACCATCCGCAGCGACCGGCCATTGCAGCGTGTTATAGCCCTCGAGGCGATCGTAATTCACGCCAGCAAAAATGGGAGAGAGCGAAGCCATCTCGGCCATGATCTCGGAAGGATGCGTGTAGTTCCAGTCCGCGCCCATGCGCTGCGCGATCAGTTGCGTGATCTTCCAGTCGGCCAAACTCTCGCCGAGCTCTGGCAACGCTTGGTATAGCCTCTGGATGCGCCGTTCCGTGTTGGTGAAGGTACCCTCCTGCTCGAGTGCTGGCGCGGCAGGTAGTACAACGTCGGCATAGCGGCAGGTCTCGGAGAAGAAGATGTCCTGGCAAACGAAGAAGTCGAGCTTCTCGAAGGCGCTGGCA
>Ga0116227_10007874_pt1 | contig 20504 bp, 16 predicted proteins | sample S1TSphgellanicum_FD_89693 | JGI IMG/M metagenome (GOLD analysis project Ga0116227, IMG submission 89693) | Host-associated microbial communities from peat moss isolated from Minnesota, USA - S1T2_Fb - Sphagnum magellanicum MG | ecosystem: Host-associated > Plants > Peat moss > Unclassified...
CCCCGGGCGCGTCATCGATGCCTCCAGCGGCATCACCAAGATCGACCTGGTGCGCTACTACGCCAAGGTCGCGCCCGTGATGATGGAGCACCTGAAGGGCCGGCCGGTCGCGCTCATGCGTGCGCCCGATGGCGTGCAGGCAGAGCAGTTCTTCCAGAAGCACCAGGACAAGGGCCACATGGCCGGGATCGACCCGCTCGATCCGGCGCTCTACCCGGACCATCCTGCCCTGCTGGAGGTCGTGCGCCCGGAAGGACTGCTGTCGGGTGCCCAGATGAACGTCGTCGAATTCCATACCTGGAACGCGAAGAAGGACCGGATCGACAGGCCCGACCGCATGACCTTCGATCTCGACCCGGGCGAAGGCGTGCCCTGGGCGCAGGTCCAGGAGGCGGCGCACCTGGTGCAGGTGCTGCTGGGGGAACTGGGCCTGCCCGCGTTCCTCAAGACCAGCGGCGGAAAGGGCCTGCACGTCGTGGTGCCGATCCGGCGGCTGCATGGCTGGGATACCGTCAAGGCCTTCTCGCAGGCGGTGGTGCAGCATCTCGCCCGCACCATTCCGCAGCGGTTCGTTGCCAGGAGCGGGCCCAGGAACCGCGTGGGCAAGATCTTCGTGGACTACCTGCGCAACGGCTGGGGCGCCACGACCGTGAGTGCGTGGTCGGCGCGCGCACGGCCGGGCATGGGGGTCTCGGTGCCCGTGGCGTGGGCCGAGCTGGGCACGCTCACGGGCGGCGCGCACTGGAACGTCCGGACGGTGGACGAGCGGCTGCGCCTGGGAAATGCGCCGTGGGAGGGCTACGGCAAAGCCTCCATATCGATTGCGGCCGCAATGAAGCGCCTTGGATTCACGGGCAAGGCGCCGTGATGCGTGCGTTCCCGGTGGCGGTGCGGAGCTCCCGTCGACGGGGCTCCTCGCCTGGCCCCAGGGCCTCAGCCGATCTCCACGCCGGAGGCCGCCCCGTGGCCTTGCAGCAGCAGCAGGCCGCGGCAGTGCCGGGCCATGCGTTCCAGGTCGGGTGGCACGCCGGTGAAGCGCTCGAATGCGCCCGCGGCCTGGCCCACCAGCATGTGGGTGCCGTCCATGGTGGCGCAGCCCGCGGCGCGGGCCGCCCGCAGCAGTTCGGTTTCCAGCGGCGCATAGACGATGTCGGACACCCATTGGTCGGCGCGCAGCCGCCGGTTGCCGAGCGGTGAGCCCGGCGCGCCGTGCATGCCCACCGGCGTGGCGTTGATGATGCCGGTCGTGCCCTCCAGGCCCTGGTCCAGGTCGGCCGGCAGTTCCACCCGCCCGCGGCCGCCGGCGGTGGCGAGCCGGTCGCGCAGCCGTGCCGCGCGCGCCGGGTCCTCGTCCAGCAGGCGCAGGCGCTGCACGCCCATGTCCAGCAGCGCCAGGGCCAGCGCCGAACCGGCGCCACCCGCGCCCAGCAGCAGCACGCAGCCCAGCGAGGCGCGCGGGAGCATGCGCGCGAAGGCCTGGGCCCAGCCGCTGCCGTCGGTGTTGTAGCCGATCAGCCGGCCGTCGCGGCAGACCACGGTGTTGACCGCCCCCACGGCCTCGGCCGCCGGAGACACCTGGTCCAGCAGCGGGATGACCGCCTGCTTGAACGGGTAGGTGATGTTCATGCCCGCGAAGCCGGCGGCGCGCATGGCATCGACGCGGCGCGCCAGGGCGGCCGTGCTGGTGTCACGCCCGGTGTCGAGCAGCTCGTACTGCAGCCGCAGGCCCAGGGCGCGTGCCTCCTGCTCGTGCAGCGCCGGCGACAGCGAATGGCCGATGCCCGCGCCGATCAGGCCGGCCAGCAGCCGCGTGGCCGGCCGCACCGAACCGGCATGGGCGGACGCGGTGCAGGCGCTGCGCATGGCCTATTCCAGGCGGATGCCACGGGCGCGCACCACCTCGGCCCAGCGTGCGCTTTCGTTCTGCACGTACTTGCGCAGGGCCTCGCGGTTGCCCGGCGTGGGGGCCACGCCCAGGTTCTCGAAGCGCTTCCTGACCGTGTCCTCGGCCAGCGCCTGCTGCAGCAGCTGGTCCAGCCGCTCCACGCCGGCGGCCGGTACGTCCCGCGCGGCGAACAGCGCAGCCCAGCCTTCGATGACCTCGTCCAGCCCCAGCGACCTGAGGGTGGGCACGCCGGGCAGCGCCGGCAGCGGCGCGGCCGAGGTCACGGCCAGCGCGCGCAGCCGCCCGCCCTTGAGCAGCGCCTGCGCGCTCGGCAGGTTCAGGAAGCCCATGGACAGGGTGCCGCCGACGATGTCGGGCATCAGGGCGCTCTCGCCGCGGTAGGGCACCGAGCGGATCCTGGTGCCCATCTTCAGGTTGAACAGCTCGGTCGTCAGGTGCGACAGCGTGCCGCTGCCGCTGTTGCCCGAGGTCAGGGTGGCGTCGGCGCGGCCCTGGGCCAGCAGCTGGTCCAGGGTCCGGAGCGGCGAACTCACCGCCACGCACAGCACCAGCGGCTGCGACGACACCATGCCGACGGGCTGCAGGTCCTTCTGCACGTCGTAGCTCAGGTCGGTGCGCAGCGCCGGCAGGATGGTCATGCTGGTGCTGCCCATCAGCAGGGTATGGCCGTCGTTGCTCTGCACCGCAGCCGTGGTGCCGACGATGCTGCCGCCGCCGGCGCGGTTGTCCACCACCATGGGCTCGCCCAGCCTGGGGCCCATCACCTCGGCCAGCACGCGTGCCGAGCCGTCGGCGCCGCCGCCGGGCGGGAAGGGCACGATCACGCGCACCGTGCGCGTCGGCCAGTCCCGCGCCCGGGCGTCCGCGGCCCAGCCCAGCGGCAGTGCGGCGGTGGCCAGCAGGCCCAGGGTGCGGCGGCGGCCGGCGTCGGCGGCAGGGGAGGGTGGGCTGGAATGCATGTCGAGGAGTCTCCGTCGGGGCGGTGGTGGATGTTCAGGCCAGGCAGGCGCCGGCGTCGGCCAGGGCCTCGCGCAGCGCCGGAACCGGCACGGTGCGCACGTCGCCGGGGCTGCCGGCCTGCACGGCCATGGCGGCGGCCGTGCCGGCGGCCTGGCCCACGGCCATGGAAATCGTCATGACGCGGATCGCCGCCAGCGCCTCGTGCGTGGCAGAGACGCCGCGGCCGGCCACCAGCGCGTTGTCGAAGGCGGCGGGCAGCAGGCTGCGGTAGGGGATCTGGTAGGCATGGTCGTCGCCCAGGTCCTCGTAGACCAGGCCGCCGCCCGCGGCAGGGTGGATGTCGATCGGGTAGGCGCCGGCGGCGATCGCGTCGGGGAACTGCGTGGGGCGGCGCAGGTCCTCGGCCGTGAGCACGTAGTCGCCGGCGATGCGGCGTGTCTCGCGGATGCCGATCTGCGTGCCGAAGGACACCAGGCGGCCGCCGGCGCAGCCGGGCACGCAGTCGCGCAGGAACTGCGCGGCGCGCCAGCCCTGGCGCCGGCCTTCGATCTCGGCGGCAGAGAGTGCGTCGGGGTCGGTCGCATCCACGGCCAGGCGGCCGATGTTGAACCAGCCATCGGCCGAGTCGGGGTTGCGGCTGGCGTGCAGCGCGGCGCGCGCCAGCCGGCCCTCGGCAAAGCCGCGCTGCGCCAGCGCGGCGGTCTCGGCCGGCGCCAGCGCGTCGAAGCGGTCGAAGTCGATCGGCCCGAAGCGGAACATCATGGTCGCCGGCTGCAGCGCCTCGCCCTGCTGCAGGTCGAGGAAGGAGGCACCGGCGCGGTGCAGCGCGTCGATGTCGCCGGAGACGTCCACCAGCACGCCCGGCGCCAGCGCCAGGATGCCGCCCTTGGTGAGCAGGCGCAGCGTGCGGATGCGGCGGCCCTCGGCCTGCACGTCGAGCACGCTGCTGTGCAGCAGCGGGCGCACCCCGGCCTCGGTCACCATGTCGTCGAGCACCAGCTTGAGCACTTCCGGTGCGTACTCGACCCGGTCCATCACGTGGCCGGTGGACATGGTGAAGCGCTGGTGCGCACCGGCGGCGCCGTAGACGCGCAGCCGCTCCACCACCTCGGCCGCCAGGCCGGCGACCACGGTGCGTCCGTTGACGGTCTGCCAGCTGTTGAACTGCGCCACCGCCCCGGCCGTGGCGTTGCCGCCGAGGAAGCCGTAGCGCTCCACCAGCGCCGTGCGCGCGCCTGCGCGTGCCGCCGCCACCGCCGCCATCGTGCCGGCGATGCCGCCGCCGCACACCACCACGTCCACCTCTGTTGCCACTGCCATGGGCCTGTCTTCCGTTGCCAAGAGAACGGGGCAGTATTGCCAGCCCAGGGGCATACTTCAAATATCGTCTCTGTATATTCGATGAACTAAAAAGGTATGGCTATGGAACTGCGCCACCTGCGCTATTTCGTGGCGGTGGCCGAGCTGGGCAGCTTCACCCGCGCGTCCCAGGCGCTGTTCGTGGCGCAGCCGCCGCTGTCCCAGCAGATCCGCGACCTGGAGCAGGAGCTGGGGGCGCAGCTGCTGGTACGCCACGTGCGCGGCATCAGCCTGACGGCGGCCGGCGAGACCCTGCTGGCCCATGCACGCGAGGTGCCGGCGCAGGCCGAGCACCTCAAGCGTGCGGTGGCCGAAGGCAGTGGCGGCGCCGGCGGCCCGCTGCGCATGGGCTTCATTCCCTCGGCCAGCGCCTGGCTGCTGCCGCGCGTGCTGCCGGCGCTGCGTGCGCAGCTGCCGGACGTGGCGCTGGATGTGCGCGAGCTGCTGTCCTCCGAGCAGATCGCCGGCCTGCAGGCCGGCACGCTGGACCTGGCCCTGTGCCGCCCGCCGGTGCGCGCCAAGACGCTGGCCGTGGTGGCGGAGCTGTCCGATCCGTTCTGTCTGGCGTTGCCGGCCGGCCATGCCCTGGCGGTGCCGGGCGACATCACGCTGGCGGCCGCCGCGGGCCTGGACTTCGTCACCTTCAAGCGCGACCAGGCGCGCGCCTTCTTCGACCAGACGCTCAACTTCTGCACCGCCGCCGGCTTCAGCCCCGTGGTCCGCTGCGAGGCCGGCACCGTCTTCGGCGTGCTGCACCTGGTGGCCGCAGGCATGGGCGTGGCCATCGTGCCGGCCTCCGCGGCCGCGGCAGCCCCGGCGTCGGTCGTGCTGCGCCAGCTGGTGCGGCCGCAGCGGCCCGGCGCCCTGCTGCTGGTGCGGCGCAAGGTGGACCGCAACCCGGCCGTGGGCGCGCTGGTGGAACTGGTGCAGGCGGCGTTCGGCGAGCTGAATGCCGGCGTGCAGGGCCGGCTGGGCGGCGCCGTGGCCTGACGGCACCGATGTGCTATTTAATAGATAGCGTATAGCCCAGGCGGAACCTGGGCTTGAGGCCAAAAAGACCGAAAATTCAGTCGTCCCCTGCCGCCAGGCCCCAGGCCGCGCGCGCGCGCTGCAGGTCGCGTCCCCAGCGCCGGTCCGTCGGCAGCCGGCGCAGCCAGCGCATCTGGCGCACGCTGGTGCGCACCAGTGCCTGCACCACGGTTGGCTGCAGTTCGAGCCAGTCGGCCCAGACCTCGCGCGCGCCCGGCAGGGCGCCGGCCTCCTGCAGGTGCAGCGCGGTGGAGTGCAGGTAGCAGAGCACGTCGCGCGCCTGGCACTGAGGCAGCGCCAGCACGGCGGCCGGGTCGTCCTCGAAGTCCACGTAGCCGATCACGCCGTCGGGGCAGCGCACCAGGTTGCGGGCAAAGGCCTGGCTCAGGCAGGCCCCGGCGGCATGCGCGGTGCCGATGGCGTCCAGACCCTGGTGGAACAGGCCCAGCATCGCCTGCGGCTCGGCATGCACCGCGGCATGCATCTCGACCGCGAGCGAGGGCGTGTCCTGCCCGGGCAGGCCCAGGTGCGCCAGCAGCAGACCCTCCGGGCCTTCGGCCAGCACCCGTGGCACGCGCAGCCCCCGCGCGGCCAGCGCGCGCAGGCGCCGCGCCTCGGTGGCGATGGCCTCCGGGCCGCCCAGGTTGGGCACCGGCGCCAGCAGCGGCAACCGCGCGGTGCGCGCCAGCGCCCCCAGCACCCAGTAGGGCCAGCGCGCATGGCGCGTGCCCGCCTTCTTGAGCCAGACCTGGCTGCCTTGCAGGTGGTAGTGCGCCAGCGGCAGCGCCTGCCGTGGCGCGGTGGTGCGCAGGAAATGGGCGCAGGTTTCAGGAGACAGGGGCATCGCCGCAGTGTGCCTCAGGACTCCGCGGCGGAGGGTTCGAGCGGCGGCGGGGTGGCGCGGAAACTGTGGGCGCTGGCCTGCGGCCAGTACTGGCGGAACACGCCGTGCTGGCCCGACAGGTCGCCCAGCAGCGCGCCGGGCTCCACGCGCATGACCAGGTTGGCCAGCAGCCGCACCTCGGTGTCGGTGACGCGGCGCACGATGTGGTGCGCGGTGATCTGCTGCGGGTGCTCCAGGCCCGCGGCCTGCACCAGTTCCTGCAGCGCGTGCAGCGTCTGGCGGTGGAAGCTGGCCACGCGCGTGGCCTTGTCCGGCACCACCAGCGCCTGCTGGCGCAGCGGGTCCTGCGTGGTGACGCCGGTGGGGCAGGTGCCGGTGTGGCAGCTCTGCGCCTGGATGCAGCCCAGCGCCATCATGAAGCCGCGTCCGGCGTTGCACCAGTCCGCGCCCAGCGCCATGAAGCGCGCCAGGTCGAAGGCGGTGATGACCTTGCCGGCGCAGCCCAGGCTGATGCGCTCGCGCAGGCCCGCGCCGATCAGCGTGTTGTGCACCAGCAGCAGGCCTTCCTGCACCGGCGCGCCGACGTGGTCGGTGAACTCGACCGGGGCTGCGCCGGTGCCGCCCTCGGCGCCGTCCACCACGATGAAGTCGGGCGTGATGCCGGTCACCAGCATGGCCTTGACGATGGCAAACCATTCCCACGGGTGGCCGATGCAGAACTTGAAGCCCACCGGCTTGCCGCCCGAGAGCCGGCGCAGGCGCGCAATGAACTGCATCATCTCCACCGGCGTGGAGAAGGCGCTGTGCGAGGGCGGCGAGATGCAGTCCACGCCCTCGGGCACGCCGCGCGCGGCGGCGATCTCGGCCGTCACCTTGGCGCCGGGCAGGATGCCGCCATGCCCGGGCTTGGCGCCCTGGCTCAGCTTGATCTCGATCATCTTCACCTGCGGGTCGCGCGCGTTGGCGATGAACTTCTCCTCGCTGAACGTGCCGTCGTCGTTGCGGCAGCCGAAGTAGCCCGAGGCCACCTCCCAGATCAGGTCGCCGCCGTGCACTCGGTGGTGCTGCGAGATCGAGCCCTCGCCCGTGTCGTGCGCGAAGCCGCCGGCCCTGGCGCCCTTGTTGAGCGCCAGGATGGCATTGGCCGAGAGCGAGCCGAAGCTCATGGCCGAGATGTTGAAGACGCTCGCGTGGTAGGGCTGGGTGCAGGGCTCGACAGAGGGCGAGGGCTGCTCGGGCGTGCCGCCGATCCAGATGCGGAAGTCGTGCGAGGCCAGCCGGGTCGGCGCCATCGAGTGGTTGATCCACTCATAGCCCTGCAGCCCCACGTCGAGCTGCGTGCCGAAGGGGCGGTTGTCGGGCTGGCCCTTGGCGCGCTGGTAGACCAGCGAGCGCTGGGCGCGCGAGAAGGGCAGCGCCTCGGTGTCGCCCTCGATGAAGTACTGGCGCAGCTCCGGCCGGATGTACTCCAGCAGGAAGCGCAGGTGGCCGATCACCGGGTAGTTGCGCAGGATGGCGTGCTGGGGCTGCCGCAGGTCGCGCAGGCCCACCAGGGCCAGCACGCCAAAGACCACGGGCAGCGGCCACAGGCTGGACGTGAAGTACCAGCAGGCCCACAGGCCCAGCAGCAGCCCTGCGATGCACAGCCCCAGCGCCGTGTAGCGCACCGGAAACGCGCCATGAGGGGAAGGGCGCGGAGGCGCCGGAGGGACTGCGGACATCGGGGAGGCTCCTGGGGTCGTTCGGGGGCGGCGTGGCCGCACGCTGCGCCGGCGCGCGGCCACGGCGGATCATAAGAGGCCCCGCCGGCCCCCGTGCGCCTACTGCTGCGGCACGGCCACCACGCGCTGCAGCCGGCCGCCCTCGATCTCCAGCAGGTGGTTGGCCGCAAAGCTATTCTGCGAGTCGGGCTCCAGCGCGGCGGTGGCCAGTGCGGCCAGCGGCTGGGCCATGGTGACGTAGAACGCGCCTGCGGCCGGCACCGCCTGCGCCGGCTCGGTGCGCACGCGCAGCACGCGGATGCCTTGCTGGTCCTCGATCGCACCGCGTCCGTCCTGGCGCTGGCCGGCGTCCGATTGTTCGACCACGTAGCGTTCGAGCTTCCAGGCCGTGCTGCCCGTGGCCACCGGCTGCACCTCCACGCCCAGCGCGCGCAGGTGGCGCACCGCCCGGGTCTCGCTGGCGGCTAGCAGGTAGCCGCAGGGCCGGCTGCGCTGGCGCAGCACCTCCAGCCGCAGTGACGAGCGCCAGTCGACCTCGATGTCGCGCGGCTCGCCCGTGGCGTTGTCCTGGAAGCGCAGCGTGCGGCGCTCGGGCGTCTGGCGCACCGCCACCGCCATGTCGCCCTGGCAGGCCTGGGCGGCGGTCTGCGTGTCGGCGGCGCGCGTGGCCGCCAGCAGCGCATCGCCATCGCGCGCGGCGGTCTCCACCATGGCCAGCGCGGCGCTGACATGCGCCTGCACCCGCCGCGCGAAGTGGGCCCGGCCGATGCCCACGCCGCGCACTTCCAGCAACAGGCTCACGGCGTTGCGCAGCCCGCCCACGTTGCGGCCGGTATCGGCATTGATGCCACCCATGGACACCGTGTGGTCGGGGCTGCCGGCGGCGGTGGTGAAGTAGTCGCTGACCGTCTGCCCCGTGCCTTCGATGGCGCGGCGCGCCGCATCCAGGTAGCGCGCCTGCGTCGTGGCGATGGTCGGGTTCAGGTTGCCGACCGTGGCCGCCTGCAGCAGGGCGTCGTAGTGCATCTGCGCACCGAACTTGCTCACCCAGCGCCCACCGACGGTGAATTCGTGCAGGTCCAGCACCACCTGGGGGCGGTAGCGCTGCAGGGCAATGCCCAGCGCCTCGGACTCGGGCACCTGCAGCAGCAGGTGGTCGCGGTTGACGTCGGTGCCGTTGCGGGTCACGCGCGCGAAGCGCTCGGCGCCGTCGGGGTTGCCGCGCGGCACCACCAGCACGTTGGCCTGCTCCAGCAGCGCGCTGCGCTCGGTTGCCAGCAGCTGCGCCAGCACCAGCGCGGCCTCGCCGCCGGCGGGTTCGTTGCCGTGCTGCTGGGCGATCACCAGCACCGTCGGCAGCAGCGGGTCGTAGCCGCGCGTGCCGCTCAGCACCAGCAGGGGCATGGCGCGCCCCTCCTGCGAGCGGCCGAGGGTCTCGACCGCCACGCGCGGCGAGCGTTGGGCCAGCGCATCGATGAAGGCATACATCTCGGCGTGGGTGGTGAAGTCGCGGCGCCCGGGCGCGAAGCCGGGCGTGGCGTACTGCAGCGCGGGGTCCGGAAAGTGCCGGGCCACCTGCTCGGGCTCGGCGCTGACCTTGGCCGGGTCGAACTGGGCCTGCGCCGGCGCGGCCAGGGCCGCCGCCAGGCCGGCCGCGAGCAGCGGGGCGCGCAGCGTGCGCAGGGCGGCGGGGGTATGCATGGCGCCCATCAGAAGCGGTGCTGCACGCCCAGGCCCACTGCGCGCGTGCTGCTGTCGCGGCGGTCGGTGTTGCCACGGTCGTTGTCCAGGAACACGTAGAGCGTGCTGCGCTTGCTGATGTTGTGCGAGTAGCCCACCTGGAACTTGCGGATCGCGCCCTGGCGGTCGGTGCGGATGTCGCGCTGCATGTAGTTGGCGGTGATGTTGTGCACGCCCACCGGCACGCTCGCGCCCACCAGCCAGTAGTCCACGTTGCCGCGGGTCGTGGCCGTGGGCTGCTCGTAGCGGTCGCGGCCATAGACTGCATAGGGCCGCACCACGTCGAACTCGTAGGTGACCACGGCCTGCACCTTGTCGTGGAAGTCGCCGGCCTGCAGGCCGCCGCGCTTGGAGTCGGCCGCGTAGCCGATGCCGCCGCGCAGCGGGCCGTTGGCGTAGTTCAGCGCCGCCTGGTACTGGCGGTAGTCGCCCTCGCTGCGCAGCGCCGGGGCGGCGGCGCTGGGCGCGTCCGGGCCGGCCAGGTTCACGCGCAGGCCCAGGTCGAAGCCGCCGACGGTGGGCGAGCGGTAGGCGATGGCATTGGACACCCGGTTGTTGCCGTTGAGGATGCGCGTGCCGATGGCGACCGCGCCGGCGTCATGCACCACCCAGCGCAGGTTGCGCGCCAGCTGCGAGTAGACCGGCGAGCCGGTCGGCACGGTCGAGTCGAGCCGGCCCGCGGCCAGCGTGCCCCAGGCGCCGCGCAGGCCCACGTAGGAGTTGCGCAGCGGCGGGCTGGTCAGCGTGCCGGCGTCGGCATTGATGCCGAACTCCACCCCGAACAGCGCCTGCAGGCCGCCGCCCAGTTCCTCGGTGCCGCGAAAGCCCAGCCGCGAGGTGTTGTCGTTCATGCGCGTGGTGCTCGCGCCCGGCACGCCGTAGCTGGCGGTGGCATTGGCGCCAGCGCGCACCTGATCCACGCTCAGGTCCAGCCGTCCATAGATGCTCACGCCCGATGTCTGCGCGCCGGCGGCCGTGGCCAGCGTCGCGGCGGTGGCCGCGCCCAGTGCGCGCAGCGTGCGCCTCGTTTGCCCTGTCATTCCATTCCTCTCGGTTGTTTCATTCAGTGATACTTTGAGTTTTAAGATTAGCAGGGATCGTGCCCGTTATTTATAGGGTGTATGTCTCTTGCTTGGTGTCAATCGATCTGTATTCGTTGTTTTGTTGTGTGAAACAAACCGATCTGGGCCGGCCGCGCTGCGCTAAGCTCGATGCCATGGACACTTCCGCGAACCCGCCTGCTCCGCGCCGGCCGTGGCGCATGCCGCATCCTTTGGTCGTGATGCTGCTGTTGGTCGGGGTCGCCCTGGTGCTCACGCAGTACATGGGAGCGGGACGCTTCGAGCGCGTCGGGCGGCTGGTGGTGGACGGCTCCTTCCATGCCATTCCCAAGGCCGTGGACCTGCCGGCGCTGCTGTCCCTGCAGCCCGCACCTGCGGCCAGCGCGGCCCGTGCCTATCCGGCGACCCTGGGTTCGGCGGCGCTGGCCATACCGGCGGGCATGGTGCGTGCCGCGCCGCTGCTGGTCATGGTGCTGTTCGCGGGCGGCATGTTCGGTGTATTGCAGAAGACCGACTGCCTGGATGCCGCCATCGGCCGGCTGGTGGCCGGCAGGCGCGGGCGGGAGTCGCTGGCCACGGCCGCCTTGATGGGGGCGGTCGCCTGCGGCGCCACGTTCCTGGGCTTGATGTCGGAGTACCTGGGCGTCCTGGTGCTGGTGCGCGGGCTGCTGGAGCGGCTGGGGCGCGGCCCGTTGTTCGCCACCGCAGCGGTGGTACTGGCGGCCAAGGTCGGGTTCCTGGCCTCGGTGACCAATCCGCTGCCGCTGCTGATCGCGCAGCCCCTGGTGGGCCGCGACCTGGCCAGCGGGGCCGGGCTGCGGCTGCTGGCCTTTCTGCTGTTCCTGCTGCCGGCGGTGGCCTGGGTGCTGTATTCGCCCTGGACCCGCGCGGCCCGCGCGACGCCTGTGGCACCGCTGCCGGCGGCCCCGCTGGGGTGGCGGCATGGCGCCGTGCTGTGGCTGCTGGCCGCCGGCGTGGTGCTGCTGGTGGTGGGCACGGCGCACTGGCACTGGGGCTACACCGCCATCGCGGCCTTCTACGCGGCCCTGGCCGCGGTGCTGGCGCTGCCGGCGCGCATGGACGCGCGCGGCGCCTGCGAGGCCTTCGTCGGAGGCATGCAGGCTATGGCCCTGCCGGTGCTGCTGATCGGCATGGCGCGTGCGGTGCAGATCCTGCTGGAAGACAGCCGGGTGCTGGACCGCGCCATCCTCGACCTTGCAGCGCTGGCGCAGGGGCGCACCGCGGTGACGGCGGCGCTGGGCATCGCGCTGTCGGTGGCGCTGCTGGGCCTGCTGCTGCCTTCCACCTCGGGCAAGGCGGCGCTGGCGTTGCCGGTGCTCGCGCCTGCGGCCCAGCTCGCCGGCGTGCCGGCCGACAGCGTGGTGTTCGCCTTCCTGATGGGCAACGGGCTGACCAACATGCTCACCCCGACGTCGGGCCTGCTGCTGGCCTTCCTGGCCGCAGGCGGGGTGCGCTATGCCGACTGGCTGCGTTTCGTGGCGCCGGTCTTCCTGGTCTTCGTGCTGGTGGCCATGGCGCTGCTCGCCGCCTCGGTGCGCATGGCCGGCTGAACCGGTGCCGGCCATACTCCTTCTCTTTCGCCAGAAATGAAACCACCCCCAGGCTGCGTGCTGCGCATCTTCGCCAACCCCCTTGCAGGGAGCGCATCCTGCGGCCCGGCAAAGCCGGTTGCGCTTGGCCTGCTCCGCGGCCTTTCGTGCCTTGGTGTTTCATGCGCTGCGGGCGGCGCGCAGCGCAATGGACAACTGACATGACCGACTACACCATCGCCGCCGTGGACGAGGCGCTGGCCCTGCTCCAGCTCGTGGCCCAGAAGCCCGGCCTGGGCGTGACCGAGCTGGCGCTGCGCTCGGGCAATACCAAGGCCCGCACCTTCCGCCTGCTCTACACCCTGGAGCAGCGCAACTTCGTGCGCCGCAAGGGCGCCGGGCCGACCTACCACCTCGACGTCAAGGCGCTGTATGTCGGCGTGGCGGCGCAGGAGCAGGTGGACCTGGTGCGCGTCGCGCGGCCGCACCTGCTGGCGCTGGCCGCGCGCTGCCAGGAAAACGTGCAGCTGCGGGTGCGCGACGGGCTGGAATCGGTCAATGTCGAGCGCTGGAAGTCGAGCCAGTCGCTGCGTATCTCCAGCGAGGCCGGCAGCCGGCGCCTGCTGCATGCGGGCGCGGCCTGCAAGGTGCTGCTCGCGCATGCGCCGGCGGAGATCCGGCAGGCGGTGCTCAACGGCGACCTGCCGCGCTATACCGCCTACACCATCACCCAGCGCAGCCGCATGGTGCAGGAGCTGGACCGCGTGCGGGCCGACGGCTTCAGCGTGTCGGATGGCGAGATCACGCTCGGGGCCATGTCCATCGGCGCACCGGTGCGCGATGCGCAGTCGGTGGTGGTGGCGGCCCTGAGCATGTCCGGGCCCTCCACGCGCATGCAGCCGCGCCTGCAGGAGTACGCGGCGATGGTGCGCGAGGCCGCCGACGGCATCTCGGCCGCGCTCGCCGACGCCAGCCCGCTGGACGGCTGACCGCGCGTACGCCTGCCAGGGCCGCCGCGTGCGGGCAGGGGCCCGGCTACACTTTGCCGCCGCCTGCGGACCGTCCGGACCGCCCTGCCTGGCGCTTTTCCTACCTTCCCTCGATTCACCTGCTGCCCGCCATGTCCGCCGATACGCCCGTCCCCGCTCCCGATACCTCCGCTGTCGGCTCCGCGCTCGTCCCTGAAGACTTCGACGCGCTCGACGACATCCTCGACGAGCTGCGCACCCGCGACGACGAGGTGCCGCAGTGGGAGTTCTGCGACGGCTTCATGGCCGCGCTGGTCTGCAGCCGGCGCGCCATTCCGCAGGACGAATACCTGCCCGTGCTGCTGGGCGAGGGCGCGGCGCCAGCCGCCGACGATGCCCCCATGAGCGCACTGGGCGTGTTCTCCGGCGTGATCCAGCAGCGCCGCTTCCTGGAGCTGTGGCAGCGCCGCTGGGACGACATGGTCGCCACGCTCGACGCCGACGTGAAGTCGCTGGATGACGAGCGCAGCTTCCAGCCCGAGGTGATGGACGTGCGCGGCTCCATCCTGTCCCTGCCCGAGGCCGAGCGGCCCGAGATCGGCGACGAGGACATCCCTTCCATCGCCCAGGTCTGGGCGCTGGGCTTCATGTACGCGGTGGAGAACTGGCCCGATGACTGGGCCGAGCCGCGCGACAAGGAGGCCGCGCAGTGGCTCAACGAGTCGCTCGATGCCATCGTCGCCCTGACCGAGCCCGACACCGGCAAGCCCGCGCTCAGCATGTTCAGCGAGGACGGCCCGCCCAGCGTCAGTGAAGCGCGGCTCGATGCCTATGGCGAAGCGATCTGGGCGGTCTATGACCTGCGCCGCCTCTGGAAGAGCATGGGCCCGCGCGTGGAGACGGTGCGCCGCGGCGACGTGCCCGGCCGCAATGACCCCTGCCCCTGCGGCAGCGGCAAGAAATACAAGAAGTGCCACGGCGCTTGAGGGGGCCTCCACTCCTGCGCAGCCGCCCACCCGGGCGGCTTTTTTTTGCCCTGAATGGTTTGAATTGGTTTTTATTCTCAGGGTGACTCCTTATTTGACCGCGATATTCGAGCTGTATAGACTTTGTTTGGTGATTTGTTGACCAATTTAAACCAAATCGGAGACAGCCCATGGAAGCGGAAGTCAGCGAGCAGGCGGCGGCGCAGGTGCAGTGGACCGGCGGCCACGAACATTGGGTGGACAAGGGCGACGTGCGCCTCTTCCTGTGGGAGAAGAAGCGCCATCCGGGCACGGTGCACGCCGGCACCATCCTGTTCGTGCACGGCTCCTCGATGGCGTCGCAGCCGACCTTCGACCTGTCGGTGCCCGGCCGGCCCGATTCCTCGGTGATGGACTGGTTCGCGGCGCGCGGCTTCGACACCTGGACGCTGGACAACGAGGGCTATGGCCGCTCCAGCAAGCACCGGGCGATCAACTGCAACATCGACAACGGCGCCGAGGACCTGGCGGCCGGCTCGGCCTACATCCTGCAGCGCAGTGCCGACCGGCAACTGCTGGTCTACGGCATCTCCTCGGGCGCGCTGAAGGCCGCGGTGTTCGCACAGCACCATCCCGCGCGCGTGGCGCGGCTGGCGCTCGACGCCTTCGTCTGGACCGGCGAGGGCAGCCCGACGCTGGCCGAGCGCGCCAAGCGCCTGCCCGAATTCCAGAAGATGCTGCGGCGCCCGATCGACCGGGCCTTCGTGCGCAGCATCTTCACGCGCGACCATCCCGGCACCGCGGACGACGCCACGGTCGAGGCCTTTGCCGACGCCATCCTGACGCTCGACGACTCCATGCCCACCGGCACCTATGTCGACATGACCAGCCGCCTGCCGCTGGTCGATCCGGCCCGGCTCGACGTGCCGACGCTGATCCTGCGCGGCGAGTACGACGGCATCGCCTCGTTCGAGGACCTGGCCCGCTTCTTCGCCCTGCTGCCCAACATGGACAAGCAGTTCTCGGTGATGGCCGGCATCTCGCACGCGAGCTTCCAGCAGAAGAACTACCGCACCGTCTACCACCTGCTGCACGCCTTCTTCACGCAGCCAGCGCCGCTGTACACGGGAGCATGAGGTGCGCCGCCCGCTCCTGCGCGCCACCTGCGCACTGGTACTCGGCCTGCCACTGATCCTGGCTGCGCAGACGGCGGCGCCCGCCGCCTATCCCACGCATTCGATCACCCTGGTCGTGCCCTTCGCCCCCGGGGGCTTCACCGACGTCGTCGCCCGCGTGGTGGCGCAGGGCATGGGCCGGGAGCTGGGCCAGGCCATCGTCATCGAGAACCGCCCCGGCGCGGGCTCGACGCTGGGCGCGGACCTGGTCGCCAAGGCGCCGCCCGACGGCTACCGCCTGCTGATGGTGTCGACCACGCACGTCATCTCCGACGCGCTGTACCGCAACCTGCCCTACGACCCGCTGAAGTCCTTCGCGCCGGTGGCCAAGATCGCCGAGGCGCCCTACGTGCTCGTAGTCAACAGCCAGGTACCGGCCACGAGCGTGAAGGCCCTGGTCGCGCTGGCCAAGGCGCAGCCGGGCAAGCTCGACTTCGCGTCCTCGGGCAACGGCAGCTCGCAGCACATGATGGCGGCGCTGTTCGCCTCCATGACCGGCATCCAGGTGAACCACGTGCCCTACCGCGGCAGCGGCCAGGCGGCCACCGACCTGGCGGCCGGCACGGTGCAGTTCGGCTTCATGGGCACGCCCGTGGCCATCCAGCAGTCGCAGGCCGGGCGCACGCGCGCGCTGGCGGTCACCAGCGCGCGGCGCTCGGCCCAGATGCCTGCCGTGCCCACGCTCGATGAGGAAGGCCTTGCCGGCTATGACGCCAGCGTCTGGCTCGGGCTGCTGGCGCCGGCGGGCACGCCGGCGGCCGTGGTGCAGCGGCTGGAGGCCGAGGCGGCCAAGGTCATGGCGGCGCCGGAGACGCGCGCCGCCCTGCAGGCCGCGGGCGTCGATCCGGCCGTGGTCGGCGCGGCCGACTTCGGCCGGCTGATGGAGGCCGACCGGCAGAAATGGGCGCGCGTGGTCCGCGAAACCGGCGCCAAGGTCGATTGAACGCGGCGGCATGTCGCCGCCGCATTTTTGGAAAGAGGAAGAAGACGTGCGTTTTGCAACACTGGAACTCGATCGCGGCCCCGCGCCGGTCATCGTCTCGCCCGACGGGCAGGGCTACCTGCCGGCCGCGCAATGGCTGGACGGGTTCGATGGCGACATGGCCGCCCTGATCGCCGCGCTGCCCGAGCCGGCCGCCCGCACCGCGCCAGGCCACTGGCAGCCGCTGGCCGGCCGCCGGCTGCGCGCGCCGCTGGTGCCGCGCCGCAACGTGTTCTGCGTCGGCAAGAACTACCACGAGCACGCGGCGGAATTTGCCCGGTCGGGCTTCGACACCTCCGCCGCCAAGGGCGAGCTGGCGCCGGCCGCGCCGGTGGTCTTCACCAAGGCGCCCTCCACCGTGGTCGGCCCGGGCGACGAGGTGCAGGCCTTCGCCCACCTGACCCAGCAGCTGGACTACGAGGCCGAGCTGGCGGTGGTGATCGGCAAGCCCGGCCGCGGCATACGGCCGGAGGACGCATGGGGCCACATCTGGGGCTACACCATCGTCAACGACGTGACCGCGCGCGACCTGCAGCAGAAGCACCGCCAGTGGTTCCTCGGCAAGTCGATGGACAGCTTCTGCCCGATGGGGCCCTGGATCGTCACCGCCGACGAGGTGGACGCACGCGCGCTCGACGTGAAGTGCTGGATCAACGGCGAGCTGCGCCAGAACGCCAACACGCGCGACCTGATCTTCGACATCCCGACCATCATCGCCACCATCTCCGCCGGCATGGCGCTGCAGCCCGGCGACGTGATCGCCACCGGCACGCCAGCGGGCGTGGGCATCGGCTTCACGCCGCCGCGCTTCCTGCGCGCGGGCGATGCCATGCGCATCGAGATCAGCGGCCTGGGCACGCTGGAAAACCAGGTAGCAGGCTGACCCCGCCGCGCCGGGGCACCGCCGCCGCAGAGTGGCGGGCGCCGGTAGCGAAATCGACCCCACGGAGACAAACACTATGACGCTGCACAGGCGCACCCTGTTGAAATCCGCCGTCCTGCCGCTTGCGGCCGGGGCCGGCACCTCCCTGCATGCGCAGGACGACTATCCGACGCGGCCGGTCACCCTGGTCGTGCCCTTTCCGCCCGGCGGCGTGGCCGACGTGGTCGGCCGGCCGGTGGCCGAGGCCATGGGCCGCTTCCTGCGGCAGCCGCTGGTGGTCGAGAACAAGGGCGGTGCCGGCGGCGGCATCGGCATGGCGCAGGTGGCCAAGGCCCGGCCCGACGGCTACACGCTGCTGATGGCGCTGTCATCGGTGGTGGTGCTGCCCGAGGCCGACCGCATCCTGCGCCGCGCGCCCATGTTCCAGCTCGACCAGCTGGTGCCGATCGCGCGCTTCAGCGCCGACCCGACGGTGCTGGTGGTGCGCGCCGACAGCCCGTGGAAGACCTATGCCGACTTCATCGCCGACGCGCGCCGCCGCCCCGGCCAGCTGAGCTTCGGCTCCTCCGGCAACTACGGCACCATGCACGTGCCCATGGAGCAGCTGAAGGCCGCCACCTCCACCTACCTGCTGCACGTGCCCTACACCGGCGCCGGCCCGGCCGTGCTGGCGCTGCTGGCCGGCCAGGTCGATGCGCTGTCCACCGGACCGTCGAGCGTGGCGCAGCAGATCCAGGCCGGCCGCCTGCGGGCGCTGGCGCACTGGGGCGACGGCCCGCTGCCCATCCTGCCCGGCGTGCAGAGCCTGAAGGCGCTGGGCGTGCCGGTCGGCTACTCGCAGTGGTCCGGCCTGTTCGCCCCCGCCGGCACGCCGGCGCCGGTGCTGGCCAGGCTGGGCGAAGCCGCCCGCTTCGCTGCCCAGGACCCGCGCGCCGTGCAGGCGCTGCAGTCCGCCGGCAGCAGCTTCCAGTACCTCGACGCGCCGCAGTTCGCACGCTTCGTGCAGGACGAGGCCAGCACCATGGTGGCGCTGGTGCAGCGCATCGGCAGGGTGGAATAGGAGACTTCTTCCCCGATCAGCATCGCCGGCAGCGCTCCAATCACAAAGAGGCAAAAGGCCGCGGAGCAGGCCATGCGCAAACATCCACGGATCCGGCTCCGCCGGTCCGCAGGATGTGCCCCCTGGCAGGGGGAAGGCGAAGACGCGAAGCGCGCAGCCTGGGGGGGAGCCTAGGGCGTGTCATCCTTCATTCCGTCCCCGCGCTGGCCCCGGCATGCGGATGGATGCGCGAAGCGCGGCGCGGCCAATAGCACCGCTATTGGCAAGCCGTGCGACAAAGCAGACGCCGCATGCCGGGGTCAGCCCGAAGGGAAAGCCTGTAGTGCGGCGCATTGCGGCGTTGCCCTTCGCTCACGTAGCAGAGCTACGCAGCGCTCAGGGCGCCTTGCACTGCACCGCGCTACAGGCTTTCGCGGGGGCGGAATGAGGGATGACACGCCTAGTACCCCAGCATGTTCAAGCGTATTCCCCGCAGATGCACCAGCAGCGCCTCGCGCGCGGCGTCGCGGTCGCGGCTCTTGAGGGCCTCGACCAGCGCGCGGTGCTCGCGCTCGTAGGCGGCGCGGCGCTCGGGCGTCACGCTCTTCTTCTTCATCACGCCCCATTCGCCGCGCTGGCGCGCGTCGCGCAGCAGCTGGAACACGCCCACGCAGACGGCGTTGTGCGTGGCCTCGGCCAGCTTCTGGTGCAGGGCTGCGTCCCAGTGCTCGAACTGCTCCAGCGTGGCCGCGGCCTCGCCTTTCTCGCAGCACTCCTCCATCTCGCGGAAGTCGGCGCTGGTGGCATTGCGCACGATGGCGTCGACCAGCGCCGGCTCCAGCAGCAGCCGGGCGTCCATCAGCTGGGCCGGGCTGAAGGACGGGTCGTCCGCCGGCAGCTCGGGCAGCCGCGCCAGCGCCTGTTCGTCGATGTAGGTGCCGCTGCCGACGGTCTGGCGGATCAGCCCGTCCTCCTTCATCTGCCCCAGCACGCGGCGCACCACGGAGCGGCCCACCGCATGGGTTTCGCACAGCGCGCGCTCGGTCGGCATGCGCTCGCCGGGGCGCCAGCGGCCGTCGCGGATGCCGCCCAGCAGGGCGGAACGCAGTCGGTAGGCAGGGTCGGGCAGGGCGGGCATGCGGTGTCGGGGGCGGTGTTGCCGGAGATTGTGCCTTGCCGCGCCACCCGGCGTTTTCCCTCTGTCGGACCACAAATGACAGCGCTATCATATGTCGCATACCCCTCTCGCAACCCGTCCCGAACGCCCCATGACCGCTCCCAAACGCAAGACCCCCGAAGAACTCCGCAGCCACCGCTGGTATGGCGTGAAGGACCTCCGCTCCTTCGGCCACCGCTCGCGCACCGCGCAGATGGGCTACCACCGCAGCGACTACGCGGGCAAGCCGGTGATCGTGATCATCAACACCTGGAGCGACATCAACCCCTGCCACACCCACTTCAAGCAGCGGGTGGAAGAGGTCAAGCGCGGCATCTGGCAGGCGGGCGGCTTCCCGGTGGAGCTGCCGGCCATGACGCTGTCCGAGCCGTTCCAGAAGCCCACCACCATGCTCTACCGCAACCTGCTGGCGCTGGAGACCGAAGAAAACCTGCGCTCCTACCCGGCCGACGGCGTGGTGCTGATGGGTGGCTGCGACAAGACCACGCCGGCGCTGGTGATGGGCGCCATCTCGATGGATCTGCCGACCATCTTCGTGCCCGCCGGCCCCATGCTGCGCGGCGACTACAAGGGCGAGTACCTGGGCTCGGGCTCGGACACCTGGAAGTACTGGGCCGAGCTGCGCGCCGGCAACATCACCGAGGACGACTGGCAGGACGTGGAAGACGGCATCGCCCGCTCGCCCGGCCACTGCATGACCATGGGCACGGCCAGCACCATGACCAGCTGCGCCGAGGCGCTGGGCCTGACGCTGCCCGGCGCAGCCAGCATCCCGGCGCCGGATTCGCGCCACGCGCAGATGGCCACGCTCACCGGCAAGCGCATCGTCGACATGGTGTGGGAAGACCTCAAGCCCTCCGACATCCTCACGGCTGCCTCCTTCAACAACGCCGTCACCACGGCCGTGGCGCTGGGCGGCTCGACCAACTCCATCGTGCACCTGATCGCCATGGCGCGGCGTGCCGGTGTGGACCTGGACCTGGACCGCTTCGACGCCATTGCGCGCACCACCCCGCTGCTGGCCGACCTGCGCCCCTCGGGCCGCTTCCTGATGGAAGACTTCTACTACGCTGGCGGCCTGCGCGCGCTGCTGGAGCGCCTGGGCGACAAGCTCGACCGCAACTGCCTGACCGTCACCGGCAAGA
>Ga0116227_10007875_pt1 | contig 20503 bp, 15 predicted proteins | sample S1TSphgellanicum_FD_89693 | JGI IMG/M metagenome (GOLD analysis project Ga0116227, IMG submission 89693) | Host-associated microbial communities from peat moss isolated from Minnesota, USA - S1T2_Fb - Sphagnum magellanicum MG | ecosystem: Host-associated > Plants > Peat moss > Unclassified...
GTCGCAAGAGCGCGCTCGACGGCATGGGCCTGCCCGGAAAACTCGTGGACTGCACCGACAAGAATCCGACCTTCTCGGAGATCTTTCTCGTGGAAGGCGACTCGGCGGGCGGCACCGCGAAGATGGGCCGCGACTTTCGCACGCAAGCGATCCTGCCGCTACGCGGCAAGATCCTCAACGTGTGGAAGGCGCGCGAGGACAAGGTCTTCGCAAACGAGGAGATCCGCGCGATGATCACCGCGCTCGGCACGGGGATCGCGGCGGACTTCGACGTCGAAAAACTTCGGTACCATAAGATCATCATCATGACCGATGCCGACGTGGACGGCTCGCACATCCGCACGCTCCTGCTGACGTTCTTCTACCAGCAGATGCGCGCGCTGATCCAAAAGGGATTCGTCTACATCGCGATGCCGCCGCTCTACGGGGTCCGGCGCGGCAAGAAGCAACGCTACGCGTTCACGGACGACGAACTCAAAGGCATCATCGGCGACGCCGATCCCAAAGACTTTGTGATCCAGCAGTACAAGGGTCTCGGAGAGATGGACGCCGAGCAGCTCGCCGAGACGACGATGGACATCGACAGCCGGCGCCTCAAGCAGGTCGCGCTCGAGGATGCCGTGGCGGCCGACGAGATGTTCACGACGCTGATGGGCGACAAGGTCGAACCGCGCAAAGAATTCATTCAAGCGTACGCCCGCAGCGTGAAGAACCTCGACCTCTAAGCTCTCGCGGACGGCGCGCGCGGTAATCGTGTTGGCCGCGGCGCTGCTCGCGGTCGTGCTCTTTCGCGGCGCGATCGTGCGGGGACTTACGGCGCTCGTCCTCGGCGCGGCGACCCGCACCCGGGTGGGGATCGGGGAACTCGACGTCTCGCCGCGGCGCATCGTCGCGCGGGACCTCACGCTCGCGCGCGGCGCGGATCCGCTGTTCTCCGCCGAGCGTATCGACGTCCGCTACGATCTGCGGCAGCTGCTCTTCGGCGGGGGTCGCCGGTACGGGCTCGCGAGCGTGTCGGTCGAGCGCCCGCACCTGACGCTCGCGCGCCGCGCCGACGGGAGCTTCAACCTCGCAGCCGCCCCGGCCGGCGGAGCGGCGGGCCCGGGGCCGTCCGGCGGCGCCGGCGACCCGCTGCGTTTTCGCCTGGCGATCCGCGACGGCTCGATCGCCGTCGACGACCCGTATCGCGCGCTGCCCGTGGCCCGGCGGCTCTCGCTCGACGGGATCGCCCTGGCGGCCGACGTCGATTCCGCGAGCCGAACCGTCTATCGCGGTTCGGGCCGCGTGGCGGACGACGCCGGGCAGCCGGTCGCATTCGCCGGGCGAATCGATGCGGACGGCTTCGCGCTCCATCGCCTGCGCGCTCGCAATCTCGACTTACCGCCGATCGTCGATTATTTCATCAACACCCCGTCGGCCGCGCTCTACCGGGGCCGGGCGCCGTCGGTCGACGTCCGGGCGTATGCCTTTCCCGCGCGAACCGGCGCGACGTATCATCTGACCGGCTCGGCCGACGTCACGGGCGGGGCGATGCGCGTGCCCGGTCTCGCGGTCCCCGCCACCGGAATGCACGGCCGGCTCGACGCCTTCGACGGGGGCCTCGTGAGCCCGCGCTTGGACGCCCGGCTCGGGACGGCGCGGGCGCAGCTCGCCGGCGGACTCTTCGGTTGGCGCTCCCCCGTGTTTCGGCTCGGCATCGTCTCGTCGACCGATCTTGCGGCGGCGCGGCACCTGTTCCGCTTCGCGGATCGGCTGCCGCTGCACGGCGCGGCCACCCTCTCGACGTTCCTCGAGGGGCCGGTGGGCGGCCTCGTCGCGGCCACCCGGGTGACCGGGGCCGCGATCGGGTACGGGCGCTTCCCCGTGACGAACGCATCCGGTCGCGCGATCTTCGACGCCGGTGCGGACGCAGTCGATATCGTGGGCGTGCACGGCTCCTACGGCGGCCTCGCGGTCGCGGCGGACGGGGCGGTCGCGCTCGGGGCCGCGGCCCCCGTCACCGCGCTCGTGCTCGACGCCGTGGGGCCGGCCGCGGGCATCCCGTACGCCGGCCAACTCGCGCCGCGCGCGATCCTGCACGCCACGGCCCTGGTCGCGGGGCCGGGGTTGCGCCTCGACGCGCGCGGCGCCGGCGAAGGCTCGGGCGGCGGCACGCGGTTGCGCGGGCTCTTTCATATCGACCCGAACGGGGACGGATCGTTCGGCCCGCTCGCCGCCCGGCGCGACGACGGCGCCCGGCTGGATGGAACCTTCTATTCGGAACGCTCCCACGATCGGAGCGGCTTCTGGCTCGACGCCGCGGACTATCCGTTCGCCGACCTCGGGACGGGCCCCCAACTCCCCGGCCTCGGCCTCATCGCGCCCGTCTTCTCGGGACGGTTGAACGGCGCGGTCGCCGGCGTCGGGCCCCCTTCGGCGTTCCGGCTGGCGGGCCGCGTGCGCCTGCGTTCCGCGCGGATCGCGAACGTGACGATCGACGACGCGAGCGGCCTCGTCGCGGGAGCCTTCGGCAACCTGCGGCTGGGTGGCGCGACGGCGCGGGGGCCGTGGGGATCCTTTCGGGGCGAGGGCGCGTACGCCGGCGGCCGGCTCGCCCTCACCGGTTCCTACGCGGGCTCGTTCGAGCGGCTGCGGAACTTGACCGGCGATCTCGGGGGAAGCGGGGCCGTTGCCGGTCCGGTCGCGCTGCTGATCGACCCCGTCCGCACCGTCGTGCAGTCGCTCGGCGCGCGTAGCGGCGACGCTCGCATCCGCGGGGTCGCCGTCGACCGGCTCGCGGGGACGCTCTCGGTCAGCGGCCGCGACCTGCGCGTTTACGCCGCCACGGCGCAGGTCGCGGGGGGAACCTTCGCGGCGGCGGGCGATCCGCAACGGGGCGGCGGCGCCGGCGTGTCGCTCGCCGGGGCCGATCTCGCGACGATGCGATCCGGGCCCGTCCGAAGCGGCCTGCTCGCCGCGATCGGCGCCGTGCGCGGATCCGCCGGCACGAGCCGGTTCGCGGGCGGGCTCGCGGTGGGCGGGATCACGCTCGACCGCGTCCCGCTCGCGGCGAACGGCGACCTGGCCTTCGGCGGCACGAGCGCGTCGTTCGCACGAACGGACGCCCTTGCGGACGGGGCGGCCGGTTCGCTCGCCGGGACGGTCGACGGCCTCGGGGCGCCCGCGCCGCGGTTCGACGTGGGCGTGCACGTGTCGAGCGCGGCGCTCGGCCCCGTCGCGCACCTCCTCCTGCCCGGCCGGCGCGGGATCGCCGGAACGCTCGGCGGCGACGTGCGCCTGCGCGGCACGTTCGCGCGGCTCCGGCTCGACGGTACGGTGCGGCTGCCCGAAGGTACCGTGAACGGGTTGAACTTCGCCGCTGCGGGCGCGCGCGTCGGCATCGACCGGCGCGGCATCCGCGCGAGCGACGGCCGGGTGACGGTCGGCTCGACGCGAACGGAATTCGCCGGCTTCTACGGGGCCGACGAAAGCGACTTCCGGGTTCGGTCGCCGCGCGCCGACCTCGCCGATTTCAACGATTTCTTCGATGCGGGCGACACGCTCGGCGGCCGCGGCCGCGTCGCCGTCCGGTTGACCGAGGGACGCGGCCGGCCGACGCGGAGCGATGCGGCCATCGCGATCGCCGGCCTGCGCTATCGCCGTTTCGATCTCGGCGACGCGCGCGCCGCGTGGCGCTCGAGCGGACCGAACGTGACGGGCGCCGTCGACTTCGGCGGCGCCTCGGGCCGGCTGGATGCGGCGGGGGTGCTGGTCCTGCCGGAGCACGCCCTGCTTCCGGCGTTGCTATTGCGCTCGCGCTTCGACGGGCACGCCGAGTTGCAAGGCCTCGATCTCGGCGTGTGGCTCCCCGCGCTCGGGATCGCCGCCCCGATCGGCGGCCGCCTGGACGCAACGGCGACGATCGTGGGGCCGCTGCGCGACCCGGCGGTCTCGGCCGTCGCGACCCTGGCCGACGGGTCGGTCGGGAAATTCCCGGTGGACCGCCTGTCGCTCGAGGTGTCGTCGACCTTCGACCGGACGACGCTGAAGCGCGTCGAGGTCGATCTGCCCTCGATCGCGCTCGTGGGCTCCGGGCAATTCGGTCTCGGCGAGCGGGCGCCGCTAGCGCTCGCGCTGCACGCGGAGAGTCCGAATCTCGGGGCGCTGTCCAGCCGCTTTTTCGGGGCTGCGTATCCGCTGACGGGGCAGGCATCGGCCGACCTGACGATCGACGGGACGCGCGCGAGCCCGCGCGTCGCGGGCAGCGTGGACGTCCGGGCGGCGACGATTCGCGGCGTGGCGATCTCCGGGGCGTCCGCCGCCTTCAGCCTGCGCGGCCGCGAACTCGTGCTCCGCAATGCCGTCGCGCGCCTTGCCGCCGGGAACGTCACCCTCGACGGCTCCGTGCCGCTGCCGGCCGGGCCGTATTCCCGCGGTCCGGCCGCCTCCCGCGTGGGACTCGCCTTCGCCGCGAACGACGTTGAGCTGACCGACTTCGCGCCGCTGCTGCCCGCCGGGTCGCAGCTGCGCGGCCGGCTCGACGGGGCGGTCTCGGTGAGCGGGACCGCGGGCGCGCCGCGCCTGGCCGGGCGCGTGATCCTCGCCGGCGGCTCGCTCCTGACCCCGTTCGAAACCGTCCCCCTCAGCGACGTCGGCGCCGTGCTCCGCTTCGACGGCGATGCCGCCCGCCTCGAATCGCTGCATGCGGCGGCCGGGGGCGGCCAGGTGGACGCGAGCGGCTCGCTGCGCCTGGCGGATCTCGTCGACCCGGCGGCCGACGTGGCGTACGATTTCGTCGCTTACGCCGACAAGTTGCGCCTGGACCTTCCGGCCTACGGCTCCGGGACGATCGACGGCACCCTCGGCTTGCGCCGGGGCGCGGCGGGTCCCGCGAGCCTCGCGGGCGACCTGCGCCTCTCCGACGGCACGATTCCGTTCAGCGCGCTCCTGTTCGCGGGAGCGGGCGGAGGGGGCTTCAACGCCACGACCGTCGCCGCGCCGAACCGGCCGCCGGGCGCCGACGTCGCGTTCAACCTCGACGTGAGCGCCGAGCGCAACGTGCGCGTCCGCAGCGCCAACGTCGACATCGGGGCACGTGGCGACCTGCACGTCGACGGCACCCTCGGGACGCCGTCCCTCGCCGGCGGTTTCACCTCGACGGGCGGCACGATCACGTATTTCAATACGGTGTTCCGCCTGATCGACGGGACCGTCACGTTCACGCCGGAGTTGGGCCTGATCCCGACGCTCGACGCCCGCGCGATTACCCATGTCATCAATCCGGATCCGAATACGGTTCGCAACTCGGCCGGCACCGCGGACGTCACGCTGACCCTGGCCGGGCCCGTCAACAACCTGACGATCGGCTTGACTTCCGAGCCCGCGTACGAACGGCAGCAGATCCTGGGGCTGCTCTTGAACGCCCCGGCGCTCGGGGCATCGAACCTCTTCGGCGAGAACCGCTACCAGGCGACGCCTTACGGCAGCAACGCGACGGCGGGCTTGCCGCCCGGCGTCGTCGCCTTCCGAACGCAGACGGGCGAACTCTCGGTGGCGCAGGAGGCCTTCGGCGTCGCGAACGCCCAGTTCACGCGCACGCTCCTCGCGCCGATCGAGACGACCTTCGCCAACGCCGTCGGGCTCTCGAACTTCAACGTAAACGTCGACTACACGGGCAATGTCGGCGTCAGCGCGCGCAAGGTTCTCGGAAAGAAGGTCAACGCGGTCTACGGGTCCACGTTCGGCTACCCGTACCGCCAAACGTTCGGGTTCGAATTCAAACCGAGCGAGGTGACGGCGGCCCAAGTGACCGTCTTCGAGTCGCTCGGGGTCAGCGGCCTCAATTCGCTGACGCCGACCGAATTCATCACGAACACCAGCAACGCCAAAATCGGCGCCGCCCAGCCCTCCGGCGGCACGACGGGCTTCTCGCTTTCATTACAACATGCGTTTTAGGCCGGGGCGGGTGGAGTCGGTGCCATTTGCCAGCAAACGGAAATTTCCAGGACGTGGGGGCGGGGGGGCGAACCTCGCGGCGCTGACTAAGAAACGGGCGGGCCGGCTCGTACGTTGGTCTCCTAGGGGCGACCGCGTGAAATCCAGCTTCCGCGGCTCGGCACGTTCGTCGGTCTTTTGAGTCGCCGTGCCGCCCCCGACTTTCCCAGCGGTGGTTTTATAATCGTGACTTCGAGAAATGGGCCCGCGAGTGCGGGCCCGGGGGCCGTCGGCGGGGCCTGTCATCCTGAGCTTGTCGAAGGGCGCCCCGACTTCAAAGGGCTTCTTCTGAGTATGTTGTCTCGTCTTCGTCGTGCGCGCCGAATCGTCGTCGCGCTCGCCGTGCTCGCATTCGTGTCGCCGCTCGTCCCCGTAGCCGCGAGTCCGGATCCGCGGGTGGCTCAAGCGTCTCCCGCTCCCGCCGCGCCGGCGCAGGACGCCGCCCCGGCGGCGAACGCGCCGCCGGTCGTCAGCGTCGACGTTTCGGGCAACGCGCACGTTCCGACCGACCGGATCCTGTCCGTCGTGCGCACGCGTCCGGGCCAGCCCTTTGACGAACGCCTCGTCCGCGAGGATCTTCAGAACATCTTCGATCTCGGGTATTTTTCGGATCAGGTTCCGCCGTTGATCCGGCAGCGTCCCAACGGGATCGCGATCACGTACCGCGTCATCGAGAATCCGGTTATCGAGCGCATCGCGTTCACGGGTAACGACCACGTCCCGTCCGACACGCTGCTCGCCTTGATGGACACGGCCGTCGGCCAGGTCCTCAACACGAACACGTTCCACCAAGACGTGCTCAAGATCAATTCGTATTACGACAAGATCGGCTACAGCGGCCAGGTGCCGACGCACGTCTCGGGGTTGAACATCTCGAAAGACGGCGTGCTCAGCCTCAGCATTCGCGAGGGGTTGACCGTTCGCAAGATCGTCTTCGCGGGGAACCCCTTACTTCGTCCGGACCTGCTCCGCGGAGCGCTGACCCTCAAAGAAGGCCAGCCCTACTCCGAGGATTCGCGCGACAAAGACTACGATAACCTCAAGAAACTCTATGAGAAATACGATCTCCAGCTCGGCGATTTCGAAGCCGGCATCGATCCGACCACAGTCGACCTGCAAAAGGGCACGGCCGACGTCAAGTACAGCATCTACGTTGCAATCGTGGGCGCCGTGGAGATCACGGGCAATACGACGACCAAGGACGTCGTCATCCGGCGGCAGCTCCGCCTGCGGCCGGGGATGATCATCACCCAAGGGCTCCTGCGCCGCGACTACGAGCGCCTCAACAACCTCGGCTTCTTCGAGAAGGTCGACCTCAATCCCAAGCCGGGTCCCGATCCCAAGAAGCCGTACGCGCTGACGCTCGACTGGAACGTCAAGGAACAGCGTACGGGCACGGCCCAAGTCGGCGCCGGCTATTCGGGCGGTCCGACGGGGCAAGGCTTGACCGGCACCATTTCGTATTCGCAGAACAACATCAACGGTACGGGTAACGGCGCGTCGATCCGCGTCGAGCGAGGCGCGCGCGTCTCCGACGCGTCGATCTCCTATACCGAGCCGTATCTCGGCAACACGCCCAAATCGCAGCTCTACAGTCTCGCGACCTCCGTGTTCACGAGCGCGCAAAGCAACTACTATCAGGTCTATCAAGCCTCGAGCGTCGGCAACATCGGCGGCACGCCCATCATCTCGGCACCGCCGGGCTCGGGCTCGTCGAGCGGCACGACGACGACCACGACGAACGTCGGCATTCCGGTCATCCTGACGCCGAACGCGAACGCGCTCTCCGGGGTGGCCGCGCTGTACGGTAACCGTGCCGACGGCCTGACGGCCAGCCTCGGACGCCGCCTCAACGATACGGTCACGACCTCCGTCGGCGTTACGATCGAGCGCCTCGGCACGGACGTCACGTTGCCCACCGGGTACTTCCTCTCGGGAACCGAGTCGCTGCTCAATAGCCCGATCGTGAGCTCCGGCTTCGGCACCGAAGAGAACGGGAACACGCTCGGGATCAACGCCTCCTCGATCGCCAACACGTCCAACGGCGCCGGCTACAACCTGCACTCCGTGACGCTCGGCCTCGCGGACGACACGCGCGACGACGTCTTCAACCCGCGCCGCGGCATCAACACCAACCTCACCGAAGAGCTTTCCGGCAAAGCGCTCGGCTCGCAGTTCTCCTACACGATCACGACGTTCGACGGGGCGAAGTTCTTCCCGGTGCTGAAGAATTCGACGCTCGGCTTCCACGCGCTCGTCGGCGACACGACGGGGGCGGTGCCGCCGAGCAAGCTGTTCGTCCTGACGGACCAGCAGTTGCGCGGTTATAGCGAAGTCTTCTACGGGACGCAAGAGTTGCTGCTGCAAAGCGAGCTGCGCGTGCCGGTTTCGCCCGACCGGAAGTTCAACGTCGCGCTCTTCTACGATTACGGCGGGCAACGCATCCGCGGCGCCGCGCCGATCCTCGATCAATTCGGCGACGTCGTCGTCGATTACGATAAGTTCCTCTACCGCGCCGACGCCGGAATCGGACTGCGCTTCGACATCCCGCAGCTCGGATTCAAATCGATTCGCCTCGACTTCGCGCGCGGAGCGCAGGGCGCCCACACCAGTTTCGGAATCGGACAAAGCTTCTGACCATCATGCGAATCACCACATCGAAGCGCCTCGTCGTCGCCCTCGCCGCGATCTTCATCGGGCTCGCTGCATTCGCGCCCGCGACTCTGGCCGCGGACGTGACGGATATCGGGTTCGTCGACCAGGCGGCGCTCGCAAGCATTCCGCCGTTCACGAGCGCGAACCGCCAACTCGCAAGTTACAAGGCGACGCTCGACCGCCAGTTCGCGCACGAGATGAAGGGCGTGCACGACCCGAACGTTCAGGCCCGGATCGCACAAGAGTTTCAGAACAAGCTCGCGGAGCGGCAGCGCCAGGTCTTCGGGCCGCTGTTCCAGCGCGCGCAGGTCGCGATCGCGTCGGTCGCTTCGAGCAAGAATCTCTCGGTGATCGTCGACAAGCGGATCATGATCTACGGCGGGCAAGACGTTACGGCGAGCGTCCTCGATTTGCTGAGCGGCCCGGGCGATCCGATCCCGCCGGTCAACACGCCGCCGCCGTCGAGCGTGGGGTACGTCGACCAGTCGCAGATCGACGCGATCCCGAAGCTCAAAGCGGCCAACGACGACTTTCAGAAGTATCAAGCCGACCAGCAAGCCCAGGCCCAAACGAAGCTGAAAGCCGCGAAGAGCGATGCGGACCGTCAGGCGATCCTCAAGGATTATCAGTCGGCGCTCGCCGACAAACAGAAACAGGAAATCGCGCCGCTGGTCGATCAGACGCGTAGCGCGATTGCGGACATCGCGAAGAAGCGCGGCCTGTTGCTCGTGATCGATCGCTCGAACCTGATCTACGGCGGCACGGATATCACAAACGATGTTACGAGCGCGCTCAAGTAAACGGGCGCCCGCGATCATGGCGGGCGTCGCGTGCCTCACGCTCGCTGCGTGCGCGCATCAAACGGCGCCGGCCTCGTCGTTCGCGACGCCGTTGCCGGGCGACGACGGTCACGTCGGTTACGTCCGCATGGAAGAACTCGTCAAGGTACACCCGCTCTACGCGCAGCTCGCGCATCTCGACGAAGACCTGCAGGCGTTGCAGCTCAAATCGGTCGGGCCCGGCATCGCGCAGAACGGCGCCGACATCGCCGCCGCCGAGCGCCGGCTGCAGCACGAACTCGACGTCGCGGCCGAGCGCACGAAGAAAGCGCTCGGCGACAAGCAACAGGAGTACATGAAGCGCGAGCAGGCCGCGATCGACGCCGCCATCGGCGCGACGGCGGGCGCGGGACGCGGCGGCGCGGGAATCGTGGCGGGGGTGGCCGCGAACGCGCGCACCCAAGCGCAGACCGCGGCCGAACTCGCGCAGAAAAACTTCGATGCGTATCGCCGGCAGGTCGCCGATCAGTCGAACGCGGCGGCCCGGTCGCTGCAGCGTTCGCTCGCCGAGCGCGCCGCGCGAACGTACCGCGCCAAGGCCGAATACCTCGCCAAGAGCGAGGCCGACTTCGCGCTCTCGCAAGAGACCGACGACGCGGCCGAACGCCTTTCGCTGCGCACGAAGCTCTCGAATCTCGCGCTCGACGACGACTCGCGCGCCGACGTCAAGAAGCAGCTCGACGCGCTCGACCAAAAAGAAGCGGACGCCATCGCGGCCATGAAGAACCGAGACGCGCAGACGCTCGCCGATCTGCAGAAAAGCGTGCACGATAGTACCCAGGCCGAGCTCAACGCCGAGGTCGCGCAGCTGCGGAAGCGGACGATCGCGAAGATCGATGCGCGCGAACTCGAAACGCGGCGGCAACTGGTCGCCCAACTCGGCGTTCCCGCCCTCGGCGGCGGAGCGAGTCTCCCGAACGGCATCGCTCCCGACATGAGGACGAGACTGCAAGCGCTGCACAAGCAATACCAGCAACAATTCAACGCGGACGCGTCGCGAACGATCGCGCAATTTCAGAAGACGCGCTCCGACCTCACGCGGCGCTTCCAACGAATCGCCGGAATCGATGCGGACGCGCAAGCCGGCGCGAATAAGGAGATGAACGCGCTTCAAAAGCAGCGCGGAGATCTCTACAACGAAATGGTCGCCCAAATCGGACGTGAGGTCAAACTCGTCGCCCAAAAGCGCGGCATCAACGTCGTCGTCAGCGACGTCGTCGCGCCGGCGGGCGGCGTCGATCTCACCGCCGATGCCGAAAAGGATATCGAGAGTCTACACGAGTGAAACGGATCATCTATTTCGCGGTCGCGCTGGCGACCCTGGCCGGTTGCGCCACGCAAACCGACTCGTCCGTCGCGACGATCGATCTGACGCGCATTCAGAACAATTGGCCGAAGTTCATCAACTATTCGAACCAGCTCGCGTCGGACACGGCGTCCATCCAGCGCTCGGGCGGGTCGCAGCAGCAGAAGGCGCGCGAACTCGACGAGTTGCGCCGGCGCTACGTGACGATGCAGAACGAGGTGTCGGGCGACGTGCGTGACGCTGCGGCGAAGGTCGCGGACGCGCGTCATATCAAGCTCGTCGTGACGCGCCAATTCGTCGGCTACGGCGGGGTCGACATCACCGCCGACGTCGAGAAGCTCCTCAACATCACCGAAGCGTCTCCCGTCAAGTCGTGAGCGCTTGACGCTCGCAGATTTCGCGGCACGCGTCGGCGGTGAGATTCGCGGGGACGGCTCGATCGAGATCGACGGCGTATCCGCGGTCGACGACGCGCGAGCGGGGTCGCTGACGTTCGCGACCGACGAACGCTATTTGCGTAAGGCCCTGGCGTCGCGCGCGGCCGCGGTGCTGACCGAACCGCAACTCGCCGAGCGCGGGGGAGCCGCGCGTAAGCCGCTGCTGCTCGTCCCGAGCGCGCGGGCGGCGCTAGCCGCCCTGCTCGCGATGCTCGAACCGCCGCGCCCGCGCGGCCCTTTCCGCGATCCTTCCGCCGTGGTCGACCCGACGGCCGCCGTCGGGCCCGACGTCTACATCGGTCCGCTCGTCGTCGTGGGCGCGGGAGCCGAGATCGGGGCGGACTGCGTGCTGCTCGCGGGCGCGATCGTCGGCGCCGGCGCGCGGCTCGGGCGGGGCTCGACGCTGCATCCGCGGGCGATGCTCCTCGACCGCTGCCGCGCGGGCGAGCGCGTGACGCTGCAAGCGGGCGCCGTGATCGGCAGCGACGGCTTCGGCTACGTGTTCGCGGACGGACGCTTCGCAAAGATTCCGCAGGTCGGGGACGTCGTGCTCGGCGACGACGTCGAGATCGGCGCAAACACCTGCGTCGACCGCGCGCAAACCGGCTCGACGTCGATCGGAACCGGTACGAAGATCGACAATCTCGTGCAGATCGGCCACAACTGCCGAATCGGCAAACACAACGGCTTCGCGGCGATGACCGGGCTCGCCGGTTCGACGGTGATCGGCGACTACACGATCGTCGGCGGCCAGTCGGCCTTCAAGGGACACATCACGGTCGGCTCCCGCGTCAAGATCGCCGGCAACACGATGGTCTGGGGCGACGTGCCCGACGATGCCTTCGTCAGCGGTCAGCCGGCGCGCGACCATCGCGAGGAACTCAAAGCGCAGGTCCGGCTTCGCAACCTCGAAAAGCTGTTCGAGCGTGTGAGCGCTCTGGAGCAAAAGTGATAAACCAACACACGCTACGCGAAGCGCTCGAGTTCGAAGGCGTCGGCCTCCACACGGGAGCCGACGTGGCCGTGCGGATCGTCCCGCAACCGGCGAACACGGGACTGCGCTTCTCGCTCGAGGGCGGCGAGCCGTTCGCTGCGACGGCCGAATACGTCGTCGATACGCGCCGCGCGACGGTGCTCGGCGACGGCCGCCGGACGGTGTCGACGGTCGAGCACGTGCTCTCGGCGCTCTTCGCGATGGGCGTCGACAACGCGCGCCTCGACGTGCGCGGCCCCGAGATTCCCGTGCTCGACGGCAGCGCCGCGCCCTTCGCGGACGCGCTCGCGCGAGTGGGGCTCGAAGCACAGCCGGCGGCGCGCGAGTGCTTTACGCTCGAGGGCCCGGCGGTCTTCGCCGACGGCGACGCGGTCGTCGTCGTGGTGCCGGCGCAGACGTTTCGCATTCGGTTTTCCGTCGAGTTCGCGGCGCCGGTCGGCGCGCAATATCTCGACGTGGCCGTCGACGCGCAAACCTATCGCCGCGACATCGCGCGCGCGCGGACGTTCGGATACCTGCACGAAGTCGAGGCGCTGCTCGCGGCGGGCCTCGCGCGCGGCGGCACGCTCGACAACGCGCTCGTATTCGCTCCGGAGGGTCCGCTGACGCCGCTGCTGTGGCCGAACGAAGTCGTGCGTCACAAGACGCTCGACCTCATCGGCGACTTCGCGCTGCTCGGCGCGTGGCCCGCGTTCGAGGTGATCGCGATCAAGAGCGGACATCGCCTGCACGCGCGAACCGTCGCGGCGTTACGCTCGGGCGCCCGGACGGCGGTTTCGTGATGGAGTTCGACGCGCCCAACTCGATGGACATTCTCAAGCTCATGGAGGTGCTGCCGCACCGCTACCCGATGCTGCTCGTCGATCGGATCACGCACTTCGAACCGATGAAGGGCGCGATCGGCTTCAAGAATCTCACGATGAACGAACACTTCTTCCAAGGGCACTTTCCCGGGCATCCGCTGATGCCGGGCGTATTGCAAATCGAAGCACTCGCGCAACTCGGCGGCACGATCATCCTCACGCCGGACTATTTCATGCGGCGCATCGCGTTTCTCACCGGAATCGACAAAGCGAAATTCCGCCGCCCGGTCGTGCCGGGCGATCGGCTCGACATGGAAGTGAAGATGCTTCGGTCGCGTTCCAATATGGGCTGGGTGAGCGCAGAAGCCAAGGTCGACGGCAAACTCTCGTGCTCCGCGCTCCTGATGTTCTCCGTCGGGGACGTGACGAATTTCGACATGGACGCTTCGGTCTTGCACGAATGAGGCGCGCGTGATCCACCCCACGGCCATCGTTCACCCGAGAGCGTCCATCGGGATCCAAGCCGAAATCGGGCCGTTCTGCGTGATCGGTGAGAACGTGACGATCGGCGCGCGCGCGCGTTTGCTCTCGCACGTGGTCGTGAACGGATTTACGACGATCGGCGAGGATGCGAAGATCCATCCGTTCTGTTCGATCGGCGCGCCGTCGCAAGATCGCAAGTATCTCGGCGAGAAATCGTTTACGACGATCGGCGCGCGCACGGAGATTCGCGAGTACGTCTCGGTGCACCGCGCGACGGGCGAAGGCGAAACTACCGCGATCGGCGACGACTCGCTCCTGCTCGCGTACGTGCACATCGCGCACAATTGCCGCATCGGCAACAACGTGACGATGTCTTCGACGGCCCAACTCGCCGGTCACGTCATCGTGGAGGACTACGCTACGATCGGCGGTCAAACGGGCGTGCACCAATTCGTGCGCATCGGCGAGCACGCGATGATCGGCGGCATCTCGAAGATCAGCCGCGACATTCCGCCGTACGTGCTGGTGGCGGGGAATCCGGTGCAACCGTACGGTCTCAACCGCGTCGGATTGCAGCGAGCGGATTTCACGCCCGAAGTGATGGCGGAGCTCAAAGAGTGTTATCGGCTAATCTATCGGGCCGGGCTCAACATCACGCAGGCGGCGGACGCCATGCGCGGGGTCGTGACGAGCGACAAGGGCCGGCATCTCCTGGCCTTCATCGAAGCCCCGACGGAACGCGGCATTGTCAAGTAGGCGGTGAGCGATGCACCGGAACCTGCGCGTGTTCTTTTCCACCGGCGAGCCCTCGGGCGACATGCTCGCGGCCGCCCTTGCGACCGCGATCCGCGCGCTCGCGCCCGACGTGCATTTCGCCGGCATCGGGAACGAGCGCATGGAAGCGGCCGGGATCGCGCTGACCGAACGCACGACCGGCTGGGCGAGCCTCGGCCCGATCGAAGCGCTGCGCCGGATTCCGCCCCTCTTCGTGAGCTGTGTGCGACACGCGTTCTGGTTGCGCGGCGATCCGTGGGACCTCGTCGTGCTCGTTGACTTCGGCGCCTACAATTTGCGGCTCGCGCGCACGCTGCGCCGGCTCGGGTACACCCGCCCGATCCTGTACTTCTTTCCGCCGGGCGCGTGGTTCGACAAACCGAAGCAGGCGCGCGCGGTCGCCAAGTACACGACCCCCCTGACGCCCTTCGAACACCAGCGCGCGTTCTATGCGAGCCTGGGCCTCGGCGTCGTGTCGTTCGGGCACCCGCTGGCGTCGCTCGTCGCGCCGCGGGCTCCGCGTCCGCCGGCTCCGCCGGACGGCGGCCTCGTCGCGATCCTGCCCGGCAGTCGCGCGGGCGAGATCGAGCGTCACATGCCGGTCCTGATCGCGGCGTGTAAGGTGCTGCGCGCGCGGCGCCCGCGCGTGCGCTTCGTGGTCGCCGCGGCCGATGCCGACGGCGAAGCGCGGATCGACGCAGAACTCGAGCGGGCGTTCTTGCCGCCGTTTATCGTCGGGGCGCCCTTCGACGAGCTCAGGGTGACAAGGCCGTCCGGCGGGCGCGAAAGCATGGCGGCGGGCGCGAGCGCGGGCACGGGGTTCGACGTGGTGCGGGGGGCGCGGGCGGCGCTCGACGACGCGGATGCTGCGTGGATCGCGTCGGGAACCGCGGTGTTGGAGGCCGCGCTGCGCGAGGTGCCGGCGGTGGCGCTGTACATCGTGTCGGACGCGCAGGTCGCGATCGCGCGCCGCATCTGGAAGCGACCGTACATCACCCTCCCAAATATCTTGCTCGACCGCGCAGTCGTGCCGGAGTGTCTGCAGGAAGGCGCCACGCCGGAGCGCCTGGCCCGCGAGCTCGAGTCCGCCCTCGCCGACCCCGCCCCGCGGCTGGCCGCCCTGCACGAGGTGCGGTCGGCGCTCGGCGACGATCGCGCTCTCGAGCGCTCCGCGTCGTTCGCGCTGGAATTGGCCCGCGTGTGAGCGCCTCCGCGCCGGCGGCGCTCACCGTCTACCACACCTCGGACCTGCACGACCACCGGGGAATCGTCCCGCGGCTGCGCGCGCTTCGCAGCGAACGGCCGGGGCTGCTTTTCGACTGCGGCGACTCGCTGCGCGGAAGCCAGACCGTGTACCGGCGCGAGGAGCCGATCGTGGCCGAGATCGACGCGGCCGGCTACGACGCGCAAGGCATCGGAAACCGCGAATTCCATTACCTCTTCCCGCTTCTGGCCGCCCGGGCGCGGCGCATGCGGCACCCCCTGGTCTGCACGAACCTCGTCGACGTGCGGCGCCGCCCGCTGCCGTTCGTGCCGGAGCTGGCCTTCGTTCGCGACGGGCTGACGTTGCGCGTCTTCTCGCTCCTCGTCGTCCAGTATCCCGAAGGCAGCCCCTGGGAGCGAATCCTCGGCTGGCGCTTTCGCGACCCCATCGAAACGGCGCGCGAGATCGCGGCGACCACGCCGGCCGGGACGACGCTCGTCGTGCTCTCGCACCTCGGGCTGCCGATGGATCGCGCGCTCGCGCGCGCCGTGCCGCGGCTCGACTTGATCCTCGGCGGCCACAGTCACGACACGTTGCCCGAGCCCGAGACCGTGGACGGGGTGCCGATCGTGCACGCGGGTCCGTACGGCGCACACGTTTCGCGCACGTCTCTCGTTGCCGATCCCGCGACCGGCCGCGGCCGGATCGCGGATTTCACGCTCCTGCCGCTCCTGCAACGCGCCGCCGTCGTCGCGTAATGCGGCGAATTCTATTCGTCGCGAACGGCCACGGTGAGACCGCAATTGCGGCACGCATCGCCGTCGAATTGGCTCGGCCGGGCCCGCTGCTGTTCGGCCTCGACCTCTTCCCGTTGGTCGGCATCGGCGCCGGCGCCGCGCCGCTGGCCGTCGTGGGCCCGCGCCGGGCGCTGCCGAGCGGAGGCCTGGTCGCGATGGGCAACGTCCGCGCCTTCGCCCGCGATCTGCGCGCGGGCTTCGCCGGGCTCTTCGCGCGGCAGGTCGCCTTCGTGCTGACGCTCGCCGCGTACGACGCGGTCGTCGCCGTCGGCGACGCATACGCGCTCGCGCTCGCCTTCGGCGCGCGACGCCCGACCCTCTTCGTCGGCACGGCGAAGAGCGTCTACGTCGCGCCCTACGGACCGTTCGAACGCACGCTGCTGCGCCGGGCGCTGCGGATCTTCGTTCGCGACGCGGCCACCGCGGATCAGCTGCGCGCGCGCGGCGTCCCGGCCGAGGCCCCCGGGAACGTGATCGTCGACCTGATCGGAGACGCCGCGGGCGCGCCCCCGGGAACGTGGCTCGGCCTCCTGCCGGGAAGCCGCGAGGAAGCCTACGCCGACGGCGTGCGGCTGGCGCGGGTCGTGCGGGCGCTCGGGGAGCGGCGCCCCGACGTCGGCGGCCTCCTCTCGCTCGCGCCGACGCTCGATGCCGGACGCTTCGCGGAGGTGCTCGCCCGGGACGGCTGGGACGTCTCGGTGAGCGAGGGTGCGCCGGGAGCGGGAGTCGTTTTCAGCGCGCGCTCCGGTGCGGCGCGGCTGGCTGCGTGGCGCGGGGACCTCGGGCCGCTGTTTGCGGCGAGTAGCGCGGTTCTCGGGCAGGCGGGAACGGCGAACGAACAGGCGGCCGCGGCCGGTCTGCCGATCCTCGCGCTCGACGGCTCGGGCGCCGACTGGTACCGGATGCGCCAGCGGCGCTTGCTCGGCGACGCCCTGCTCCTGGTTCCGGAACGGCCCGCGGAAGCGGCCGCGGCGATCGCCTCGCTGCTGGGCGACGAGCCGCGCCGGCGCGCGATGAGCGAGGCGGGCCGGGAACGCATGGGACCTCCGGGCGGCGCCGTCGCGATCGCCCGCGCGATCGCGGAGGCGGTCCGCTGAAAGCCGTGGCCGTGGCCCTCGCCGCCTTCTTCGCACTCGTGCAGTTCTACACGTCGCTGGCATCGCTCTCGCCCACGCCACCCGTCGGATACGTGTTCGCGGGCCGGGCCGGTGCCGCGACGATCGTCGCGTTCCTCGTGGCGGCGGCCGGCGTCCTGCTCGCGCGACTCGTGCGCGAAGGCGCGGCCTGGCCCGGCCGGACGTCGGCGGCGATCCTCGGGCCGTGGATCGGGGCCGCGGCGCTCAGTTCGGTCCTGGGTTTCGATCCCGGGGCGGGACTGCAGGTCGTCGGCATCATGCTGCTCACGGCGCTCTTCCACATCGCGGCGGTCCGCTTCTACGGCCGCCCCGGCGTCGGCGGGCTGCTCGTGCGCACGTATCTGTGGACGGGCCTGATCGCTTCGCTCGCGGCGCTCGCCATGGTCGCGACGCGCCGGCCGGCCGAACTCTGGGCGCTCAATCACGGCCGCGCCGCGGGCGTCTTCGTCACGGCGAACCAGTTCGCGGCGTTCCTGATCGCCTTCGTCTTCGTCGCACTCGGGACGGCGCTGGGCAACGGCGGGGCGCGCCGTCTCGGCGCGGCGGCCGCCGCGGCGGGGACGGTCGCGCTGCTCGCGACGGTCTCGCTTGCGGGATTGCTCGGCGCGGCCGTCGCCGCGGCCTTCTATAGTCTGGCGCTGGGCGCGCGCCGCGTCGCCGCCGCGATCGTCGTCGCGATCGCCGTGGGGGCGGGCGTGCTCGCGCTCGGGCCGGCCGCGCGGCACAATCCGGCCGAATCGCTCGACCGGCTGCGCATCTGGCAGGCCGGTCTGCGCGTTGCCGAGCTGTTCCCGCTGACCGGCGTCGGCCCGATGGCGTACTTTCGCGTCTATCCGGCGGTCCGGCCGCCGAACGGCGACTTGCCGGGGACGTTCGGCGCGCTGCACCCGCACGATGCGTATCTCTCGCTCGCCGGTGAGACGGGTCTGGTCGGCGTTGGGGCCACGCTTGTCGGCTGGCTGCGGTTCGGGCGGGCCTTCCGGGACGGCGCTCGGCGTCTCGACGGCGGCGGCCGCCGTTTCGCCTACGGCGTGGCGGCCGGACTCGTGGCCGTCCTCGTCCAAGGTCTGTTCGATACGATCGGCGTCGTCGAGATGGCCTTCGTGTGGATCCCCTACACCGGGCTCGCGCTTGCGGCGGCGGCCGGACCGGCGCCGGAGTGCGAGGTGCCGGCATGAGCGCCCGGGGCTGGGCCCTGGTCGCGTGCGCCGCCTTCGCCGGGTGCGGCTCGGGCGGTTCGCACGCCGCGGGCGGCGGCGCGACCGCGAGTTCCTCGCCCGCGGCCACGTCCGCCGCGACGGCGTTCGTGCCGACGGCGCCGCCGATCGACTTCCAGGGGCGCCGGATCGGCTCGCGCTACGTGTACGCCACCAAGCGGAAGGGAACGAAACAAGTCTACGTCTTACGAGCCGACACGGTGAACGCCGTCTACAATGGAACCGCAACGGGCCGCAGCGCCTTCACGAATCCGCACGTCGTGTTTTACGGCGACGCCGGGAAACGCTTGCACGCGGACGCCCCGGCGGGAACGGTCCAGGAGAAAGACAAGACGGTCGTGATGACGGGCGGCGTGCGCGCGCGAACCGATGACGGGATGACGCTGCGCAGCGACGTGTTGCGCTACGACGACGAGACCCAGGTCGTCCACGGCACGGGCCACGTCGTGGTGACGTTCCCCCAGGGCGAAGAATTGCAGGGCGAAACCGTCGATTGGAATCTGCGCGACGGCCACATCAACGTCACGGGGGCCGAGTGAGCGCGGGCACCCGGTTACCGGAGCGCCGGATCGTCCTCGAGCAACTCCTCAAGCGCTACGGCACGCGCCGGGTGGTCGACGGGGTGAGCGCGGACGTGCGGACGGGCGAAGTCGTCGGCCTGCTCGGGCCCAACGGCGCGGGCAAGACGACGACGTTCTACATGGTCGTGGGCCTGGTCAAACCCGATAGCGGCAGCGTCTGGCTGCAGACCGGCGACGAACGGATCGATCTGACCGGCTCGCCCATGTACCAGCGCGCGCGGAACGGCATCGGTTATCTCGCCCAGGAGAACTCGATCTTCCGGAAGCTCTCGGTCGGCGACAACATTCGGCTCATCTGGGAGATGAACGGCGTCGCGCGTGAGGAGCAAGAGCGCCGGCTACCGCATCTGCTCGACGAGTTCGGGCTCTTGAAGTTCGTCGATGCGCGGGGCGACTCGCTGTCGGGCGGCGAGCGGCGCCGGGTCGAGATCGCGCGGGCCATCGCAACGGAACCCGCGTTCCTGCTCCTGGACGAACCCTTCACGGGCATCGACCCGATCGCCGTCGCGGACATCCAATTGATGATCCGCCAGCTGCGCGATCGCGGGCTCGGCGTGCTGATCACCGACCATCAGGTGCGCGAGACGCTCGCGATCGTGGATCGCGCGTACATTCTCAACGACGGTAAGATCGTCGTGTCGGGCAGCGCGCAAGAAGTGCTCTCGTCGGCGACGGCGCGCCAATTCTATCTCGGCGAAGGGTTTCGGCTGTGACCGGGCCGTCGTTTGCGGCGCCGCCGCTCGTTCGCGCGCGCGGGGTCCTCGCCGCCTTCGCGCGGCCGAACATCCTCGACCGCTACATGGTCGCGGAGCTGATCGGGCCGTTCACGTTCGGGCTCTCGTCGTTCACGTTGATCTACGCTGCGACGGACCTGCTCGCGATCAGCCGGCTCGTCTCCGAGCAGCACGCGCCGATCTTCGCGGCCATCGGGTATTTCCTGTGGCAGCTCCCGATGATCGTCGTAACCGTCGCGCCGATCGCGATGCTCTTCGGCATGCTGCTGACCCTTCAGCGACTCTCGGGCGACAGCGAGATCACGGCGCTCAAGGCGGGCGGCGTCGGGCTCGTCCGCATCGTGACGCCGCTCTTGGTCCTCGGCATCCTCGTTTCGTTCGTGGTGTTCGCGCTTCAAGAAGGGGTCGTGCCGTTCGCGAACGATCAGGCCGTGACGCTGCGCGAGTCCGCGATCAAACAGGTCGGCGTGTTCGGCGGGGGCAGTCATACCGTGATGACGCCGCTGCCCGGCGGCGGCGAACAGTTGACCGTCTTCCGAGGATACGAACCCGCGACGCAGACGCTGCTCA
>Ga0116227_10007876_pt1 | contig 20501 bp, 17 predicted proteins | sample S1TSphgellanicum_FD_89693 | JGI IMG/M metagenome (GOLD analysis project Ga0116227, IMG submission 89693) | Host-associated microbial communities from peat moss isolated from Minnesota, USA - S1T2_Fb - Sphagnum magellanicum MG | ecosystem: Host-associated > Plants > Peat moss > Unclassified...
GGGGGGGGGGGGGGGGGGGGGGGGGGGGGGGTGCACGAAGGGGGAATACGGAACCGACCAAGGGGAGGACGAGCATTGAGGATGTATAATTTGTCAAATTACAACTATTGCTTTTTCCAAAATTTGAGCAAAGGTAGGAATGCTCTCGCTCATAAAGGAGCGACCACAAGCAATGCATTTTTGGATGCGGGACAGAGAAAGAGAACTTCGACCATGCCTTGCAATTCGTACCCACAAGAAAACATGGTGCCCACTACAGTTGATGAAATCTCATTGACAATAAACAAACGGCATCTATTTAAATATATTTATTTATTTATTCAAAAAATTATATAATGTTTGGCTCCCTTTTGACCTTTTCTGAATGTGGGTCTATCATTTATTTCAAAACAATATAACTATGATTTCTGTAAAAAGGAGGGGGGTTGGTGGGGTGAGGATTTGGGAATTAGGATAATTTATAATTCAACTGTATTTGTCAAGACTAATGTTTTTTCAATACAACATGGCATGTCTATCATGGAGTCGTGATTAATGTGAGCAAGCTTCGCTCGTGTTCAACTACGATGACCCATGTTAATAATATTTTTCACAACATGCAGCTTGCAAAAATGATAATGTTGAATATTAGTGCGAGCCACTTTGCATATGCCTCCTTAAAGCTTAGAATTTTAAAAGTGAAATTGTGAACTTTTAAAAATGAATTCCTCACACATGTGTACCATCTACTTGTTCCTTTGCTCCACCTTTTTAGAGTCAGAGCATGCCCACCACCAGTGCCTCACCAAAGTCACTCTCCAACCTTGTGAGGCACCTTGTGAAGGCCAAAAGCAACCTGCCTAAAAAATTTATCCGGCAGGAGATGAGCCTCACAGGCCATAAATCCCTTATCCTAGGGGGGGGGGGCCTATCAAGTTGCCATCCTCTTTGGTCTACCCCTTTTGGTCATTCTCACATTGTTGCTTTTGATTGTCATAAACGAATAGATTTTAAAACTATAAAGAGGTTATGGAAATGAACAAGTTTCGTGATATGGAGATTGTTTGGGAGAGCTAAAGGTATGATAGACTAGTGTCTGAGAAACCCGACTCACCAAGTGCACTTCCATGAAGGCAGTGAGAAATATTGTGAATGGGCTTGCAAAATAAAAGTGCCAAGGGGTTGTTGCTGGGGACACCTACCACAAGAACAAGATTTTTGCACACCCCAATTTGAAGTTTGCACCCTCAAGTTTTTGAGCTGTAGGTCACACTCTAAGGAAACAATCTTCACTATTTCAGATTTCAAACCCATTCATTTCTTTTCCCTCAAATTCCTGGCCAAATCCTATCACCTTCGGATTATGACTTGCACTGTTTTGAACCATGCATTGTTCCTTTCCGAGTCTGAAAACCTTTGAGCTTTAGGGAAGTTTGGAATTGAACTTTGAACCTGGATACATTTTGTGTTAAGCCCAATTCAACAAGTCCTTATGTGAATATATATGCCAGTTCCAACTTAGTGTGTGAAATATGTCACCTTTGGACAACAAGGGATACATACAACTATGCAATGATATGATGCTGGTATAGTGATAGAATATTGTGACTCATATTAATTAGTTTTGGGTAACCACAAAGTTCAATTTTTTTCCTTTTGTGATGAGCATCTTTGATTGGCCCATCACAATTTTTTAAATTTTTTACAGAAGGCTTGAATAGTTTCAAAATAGATATGTTATAATCTCCTCTTTTGGGCTGGTTATATAGGTTACATGAGTAAAACTTAGAGCAAATGATATGGGATAAAGTGAGGAGCTATTGGGAACACCATAGGGATCACATTGGGAACTTGAGGAACATGGTGAGAACACATTGAAAACATGACAGGAACACAATGTGAAGAACTTCATGAGAACACATTGAGAACAATGCAAATCCAATATCCATACCCTCCCCCAACAGGAAAAAACCTGAACCTCCAGGGTGCATGCTCCCTTACTTCAGATTTTTTTTGGGTCTACCTGTGTTCTTTGTTATTTTTGGCCTAGGCTAAAGGCAAGGCCATGAACTATGGATGCACATTTTGCCTAATGATCCATAGTAAAAATCTCTCATTTTTGCTTGGAAAAAAAAAATGGGAGAAAAAAAAGGTTTGAAATGGCCTTCCTATATAGGTGTCCGCTATCAAAGAGGGATTAGTCACAACAAAACCGGATGACAAACACAGTTAAGAATAAAAATTCTACTCAACCAATGAGGAAATGCAGCATGCACCCAAGCAGCCCAGTTGTTTTTCCTTGGGGCAAGAGGTTTTGAATTTTTCGAAATTTGATGTTCCCAATTGCAAGCTCTAATCTCAATGGACTACGAACCGGCCTGCTTACATAAGCGGTGAGCCTTAAGACATCACTGGACAGAACAACATAGTGGACGGGCGAATTTGGTATTCGAAGAGTACTTGTATCGGATCCTTCGCATGGGACTCATTTAATTTTGGCTCTTTCGCCTCCTTCCCTTACCCCTACTACCCCCCCTAATGACCTGGGATTTTTTTTCTTTGGTTATTATGCCCCCAGTTACGCATTTGGTCTCCGAACTTCATGAAACTCGCCAATCTCACCCCTAATGTAGCGACTTTATGGATAACTTTATTGTTGCAGTGGAAGACCAATCTTCCCTTGGAGACGGACTGAAAAATGTGGCTCCCTTCAAATTGTCAAAACAAAAAAGAAAAGAGAAAAGAAAAAAATCCTTGGCCTTTTTTTATATAAGAAAAGTGCTGGTTAGTTGTTTGACCATTCCATGTTATGTTGTGCTTGGTGGAAACTTAGGCTCATTCCAGCGTTCGTTCCTAGCACCTTGCAAAGTGGAATGGCCTCGAGACCGGCCCTTCTCTAATATGTAAAGACTAAAGACTTGCTGCAGATTTTTGAAGTGTAGTTGGGGTGTACGTTAATTTTTCATCTGTGAAGGGTGGGTGGGTGGGTGGGTGGGCGGGCATTTTGAAAAACATAATGCTCGCTCCGATAAGCATTTCATTTTTTTGAAGTGATCGCCCTCCTTTTTAAAAGTTTCTCGTGATACCTGACCAGCAGTATGATTAAAAAAAAAGAAAAAGTATTGAACCAAATCTTTAAGCTCCGTAAAGCCCTCAATACGGGGCTTTATGAGAATTGGGCTTGTGCTTGGCTCTAGCTCACATGGGTCCTTATTCCATTAAAGCCCCACTTTTAAGAGCTTTACCTTACATGAAAAGCATTCCAAAGAATTTCCTTTTGTATTTGGACGCATGTAAATGGAAGATGCTTTTGTCAAACATTTTGCAATCACATGCACACGTTCAGTCATTCACAAAAAGAGAGGTATTGTGCTTTATGTGGGGGGAAGGTCTGCTGCTGTGGGCCTTCTCTAATTTTCGGGCCTACGCCCTCAAGGTATGACCCTTAAATTTAGAGAAGGCCCTAGGGAGCTTGGCCTTCCCCTATACGAAATGCCTGCCCCAAAAAATGTAAAGTGTTTTAGTTATCATAGGTAGGTGTTAGGTGGTGGTTAGGCAGGTGCTAGTACCTACCTACATATTCAGACCTGGAGAGGAGAGTCTCTTTTTTTTGGGTCAATTTTGTGTTATGTAGCCAAAGTGGCAATGATCCACAAGTATATTTAGCCAGATTTGGCTACAAGCTAAATATGAAAGTAAAAATCTTTAAAAAATCCTTCTAATATTTTTGGTTACTTATGGGAACCATGTACAGTAATATTGAGAGTGGAGAGGAGAGTCTTTTTTTTTGGGTCAATTTTTGTGTTATGTAGCCAAAGTGGCAATGATCCACAAGAATATTTAGCCAGATTTGGCTACAAGCTAAATATGAAAGTAAAAATCTTAAAAACATCCTTCTAATATTTTTGGTTTACTTATATGAACCATGTTCAGTAATATTGAGAGTGGAGAGGAGAGTCATTTTTTGGGGTCAATTTTGTGTTATAAGTAGCCAAAGTGGCAATGATCCCCAAGAATATTGAGCCAAATTTGGCTACAAGCTAAATATGAAAGTAAAAATCTTAAAAACTATCTAATATTTTTGGCTAAATGCTTGAACCATAAACAGAAATATCGCGTTTTTCCTTAAAATCTGGTCGAATTATGGCTAATGAAAATCTTTAAAAGCACTTGATTTTTGCATTAAAAAAAATCCATTAGAGCTTTTTGGCTATAGAAAGTCAGCCAAAAAAGAAAGGGGTGGGGGAGAGGGTTTTGAAAATAGGTGGCCTGCCAAAAACCACAAGCGAAAGTCAGTAGGACAAATTCCGCGCGTAATTTGGTGAGCGGTCAGAGTCCAATATTTGTTTGTGTTGGTCCCTAGTGCGCAAGTGTGTGTATTTGCATTGTGTGTCTTTTTTGTGTTGGCTTTGTATATAGAGAAAGACATACACACACAGACACACACGCAGAGAGGGAGAGAGAGAGAGCTTCCGAGTTCTAGGGTTTCAGCAGTAGCAGCCATGTTCGCACCGCTGCCGCTTCTCTTCTACTCCACAGCAGCAGTCTTGCAGTAGCCTCAAAGCGTGCACACTACTGCCACCACCACCCTTGAAAAGAACAGAGCTTCCTCATAACCTCTCACCATTTGTTTCCTCTTCCTACAACTCTTGGTTGTTGCTGTTGTATTTGTTTTAGTTTTGTTTGTGTGTGTGTGTGTGTGTGTGTGTTTGGGTTTTTGGGTGTCAAAGGAAACCTTGGCATTTAGCTTTGTAATCTGGGAGGAAAGAAGTGGGGTGGGGGAGTGGGGCTCTGGTTTTGTTTGTGTTGTTGTGACTTGTGTGGGCAGTAAGGGACGAGGGGTTTTGTTGCATGTGGGTTTCTTTTGAGCTGCATGCAAGAGGAGAGTAGAGGAGAGGACGCGAGATTCTTTCTGTCTATGCAAGAGTTGGTCAGTGAAGAAGAAATGGTGATTGCAACTGCAAAATGGAGGATTACGAACCCATGGAGATTGTCACCACTTTTTCCTCATGATTCCAAAATTTGAGGACTAAAACCTGGATGATAGTGGGAGTGAAGAAGGATCGCAAGAGGACAAGACACCCACTGCTTCACACTCAAGGAAGACAACTGAAAAATTCAATTGTGGCGCTTGCATCTTCTGTGCATGCACGCCACATGGGTGTTGGTTGCAAGTCCTCAGCCCCATAGCAGCAGCACCGGGGCCATGGATGCCTCTTGCAAATCAAACTCGACCACCCGTCACTGAGACTGACATCAGTAGCCTCTCTGCAGCAGCATTTACTCCTCTGTAGCAAAACCCAATTCACCTCGGTTCAACTATTTGCCATTGGAGGCAGAAAAGTGCTTCCTTGAGGCTTTTCATGAGCAGAACCTGAGGCGAAGCTGAGGTTCCGTGCAAACAGGATTGACAATAGACTTGAAGGATAGACTTTTGAATATGTTCACAGTATCAGGCTTTGTACCCAAGTGCTTCTTCTTCGAATGATGACCAAAGGAGTGATGACTTGCCATTGTGAAGAAAACAGGTTTCATTTCTTTGCAAACCCATCCATGTTCCTATCCTTTCTCCATGTACCCATATAGAACAGAAGCTTTGAGCATTCCTGGTGCACCTGGTGTTCCTGATACTATCCAGCAGAGTGCTACTCTAAGTGAGGGAAACTGCAAGCAAATCATATTCTTCCAACAAACAATAAGGCTTATTAGGGAAACCGAATGGCCTCAAAAGGAGTCATGGGCGAGCAAGTAAGAGAGGTGGATGCAGTCTTGTGCAAATGAGGCATGTATGGAGGGTGCATCTTTGGGGTGGATGGCACTCGCAAGGCCTAAGGTTGCGACCTGAGACAGTGATGCATCAAAGGTGCTTGGCATTGGGATGTGCAGGCTCAAAGGTACTCCTAGCCTGAGAAAATTGTCCTCTCATTGACTTCTTTTGCAACTACTGTTGAGCTCAACAAGGGTATTCATTACTGCTATAGGCCTCTGATGGGTATCTCCTCGTGAAGCTCAACAGGGTCTTAAGTCTTAACACACAGAAAGTCCAGCACAAAGATCAGAGACAAATGCATCATCATCCTGTTGCTGTCAGTCTTCTCATCAAGGATCTTGGAGCAAGAGTTTCAATTCTGGATACCAAAATGTATTGCTAAGAGCAGGTTCTGGGTTGCCTTTTGTAGCAGATTCTGTTGGTTCTTCTATGGGTTGGGATGGTGGCCACCTCAGAGGGAGATTACAGCCATGACCATTGGCATGACAAGGGCCAAAGCAGTGGGATGCCACAGTCCCATTCATGTATTCATGATAGGATCCTTGAACAGCAGCGACGATTTGGTGTGAACCAGTACAAGATTACTCCACAGGTTTGTTGTGTATATCTCAGGGTCATTGAGCTTTTGGTTTGGTGAACTGGTGGTGACTATACTGGATTCAACAGTGTTTTTATGTCACATCTGTATGGACCAAACTTCAGTACTAAACAGAATTCTGGTGCAGGTTTATGATGATCAGGTTGAAGTGAATGTTGAGGATCTCCATGGCCGGAAGTTGTTGTCAGAGCTGCCGAGCAGGGCAGATGCAGAACTGGATAAACATCAGTCTATAAGAATCTTCTTGAACTATGATGCAGTGGGGCATTCTACAGACCGTGACTGTCATTTTGTCCATGATGTAGTGAAGGTGAATCAATAACTCGCACTCTTTTTGCTTTTGCTTTGCCCACCCTCCTTAGGAGGAAGTTGTCTCCATAGTCAGTCAAATGAGATTCAGACACAATGACAGAGAGTAAATCAACTGGAATTTTATGTTTAATCTACTGCTGTAGAGTTTTAATGGCCCTGCTGGTGAGTGTATGTCTCGACTTGTAGCAAGCTCATCAGCTCAATTCACTCTTTATCCTGTATACTTCCGGAGGAAAGTTTTAGTATGTTTGGATATCATCAGTCGTTGAGCTTTGGTTTGGAATCAATTTGCAATTTGGATTCTTGCTCGAGCAGTTGGGTGAACCTGCACCGAGTGGCATCCTGGGATTTCCAGCATGTAATTCCCACTCTGAGCCTCCTGTCTATGGAGACTGCTGGTACAATTGTACAGAGGATGACATCTCGGGAGAGGACAAGAAGACTCGTCTCCATGAGGTTTCTCTCTCATCACTGCTTTTCAAAAAAATTAGAAGCAGCTTTCACCAAGTATCTGAGAGAGTTTTTCTTGGTATGAATTTCAAAAGGTGGGTGGATACATTTAGATATTTTTCTGATGTATCTGATGTATCTGATGATCTTGTTGGGAGCTATGGGACAATGTTTGCTGTTTCTCTTTCATATTAGTCTGAGCCTTGTCCTGGATACAGCTGTTTGTTCTCTGACTTTCTGCTCACATGACAGGCACTGGGGGAGACTGCAGACTGGTTCAGACGAGCATTGTCAGTAGAGCGAATCAAAGGCCCCTTGCGACTTAGTGGTTACTCTGCTTGTGGTCAAGATGGAGGAGTGCAGCTTCCAAGGCAGTATGTGGAAGGTGTGATTGCATTTCTTCCCATTTTTTGGGGGTACACCACCTAGACTCAATGTTGCTGCCACTATACACGGAGTGTTCAAGACTTGGATGCATGGAGTTGCATTCTTTTTTGTTTTGTATCCTTATTGTGTTGCTGTCAGCTTCTGATTGAATGGTTGGGAAATGCAGAGGGGGTGGAGGATGCAGATTTGGTCCTGTTAGTGACAACACGGCCTACCACTGGCAACACCCTGGCATGGGCTGTGGCCTGTGAACGTGATCAGTGGGGCCGTGCAATTGCTGGTAAGCAAACCTCTTCTGATCATTTTCTGTCTACAGAATCACTTTCATGTTGTTAGGATTCTTCTTTGAGCGTTTCCCGTACCACCACCTTTTGATCTGCAAATTGTGAGTTTTTGGGTAGCTGCTGGCTCCCTATAGGACTAGGACTGGTATGCTTTGGAGAATAGTACATCAAGTCAGATGTTGGATTCTAACAGCAGCAGTTTTCACAGGGCATGTGAATGTGGCACCCAGGCACCTTACTGCTGAGGCCGAGTCTTTACTCTCTGCCACACTTATTCATGAGGTATTGGCTCTTTTTCTTGCTATGACTCTACTGCCTGAAGAATGTATTGGGGTGTCTGATATTGTTTGTCTAAGGTATTTTGTGACAAGTTGCCAAGGGAGCTCTGGAGTGATTTTTCTTCCCAGGCTATGGTTGATATCCACAACAGAATCAAGGATTTTGGCCATGATTTTGTACAGCTTGTAAGTTTTAATGTTTTGGGCAGTATGTTGATTATAGACTTGTCATGGACTGACTTGTGATGCATGTGGCTAATGTAGGTGATGCATGTACTTGGATTTGATCCACACGCCTTTGCACACTTCCGAGATGAGCAAAAGCGGCGACGTAGTGAGGTTTGTTCTTTTTTCCCATCCCTTTACTGCTTTTAGTGTCAGTATGTGTCGATGAAACTTCTGTAAATATAGTTTAGAGTATCTTTGGATCCATGGATTGCAGTCAAATAGTCAGTCCTTAGAGACTAGTGCTTTTCTAAGGTCCTTCTTGGAGCCGACTAGCTTGCATGGTTAATGGGAGGAGGTTAGGCCATGCAATGCTTGAATGGAAGCTGAAGCCAAGTGTTCAATATGTTTCTATGCAGGTTGTGCAGCAAGTACATGATCTAAAGCTGGGGCGAATGGTGACACGTGTTGTGTTGCCACGTGTTATTATGCATTCACGGCAGCATTATGGGGTACCCACCCAAACCCTTCTCAAATCCACTTCTGCTCATTTTTGTATTTGTCTACCCAAATGCTATTGTGGAGCAGATCCCATCCATTGGCAATGATGAAATTGCCATAGACTAAAATTGGTTGATCTTGTCCCCATGGTTTTTTGTGTTCATTTACTTTTGATTCAAGGTGTTCCTTTATCTGTGGTGCCTGCATTTCTCTTCTCCCTGTTGTTGGATGTCTCTCAATGGCATCAGATTTTCTTCTTGGAGGCATTGATTTTCTTGGTGCATCTGACCCTTGACAGGCTTATCATGATGAGTTTCCAGGACTGGAGCTGGAAGATGGTGGGGGAAGGGGCACTGCAGGTGTGATGAATGTGGTTTCTCCTGCTCCTGATCTCGTTTAGCTAGATCCAGTCTACATTGTGTGCAAGACTGAACAAATTATGTTAGGAACATTTTTCACTCCTCTCAAGGATCTGGCAACCCTTCACTATTGTTAGTTAGCAGTCTGGTGATTTGGGGCCTCATTTTGCAATAGAGTACACTTCCTGGTCCTACTGGCCAGTTCTGTAGCTTTCACTGAACTTCACAAGGTTTTTCTTTGGAAGAAAATTATCTTCATAACAGGTCCACTGTCATTTGTAGCAGGCTCACATTGGGAGAAGCGGCTACTAATGAATGAGATTATGACAGGGTCAGTTGATACCCGCTCAGTGGTGTCAGCCATGACCCTTGCACTGTTGGAGGATAGTGGATGGTACAAGGTGAACTATAGCATGGCTGAGCAGCTGGACTGGGGCCAGAACCAGGGTACAGAGTTTCTCATGTCACGGTGTGATGCATGGAATGGGGCATACCACTGTAATTCCACTCATGCCTCTGGCTGCACCTATAACCGTGAAGCAGAGGGCTACTGCCCAATTGTAAGATATCCAGGTGATCTGCCAGTATGGGCACGGTATTTCCCAGAAGCTAATAGAGGTATGGTGATGTCTCAATCAACACACTTCCTTCTTTGGTGATGACTGCTATACCATGTGGATGAAATGGTGAATAGCACTGCATTTTTTCTAGTATTAGAGTCTTGGGTACATCACAGGCACTTTTTTGGAAGTGTTTTTCTTGTAGTTGTGGCTAAGACAGGTGGTATCCCCAGAAGCAATCATTGATTATGGGAGGGTGTGAATGCAGGTGGACAGTCATCACTGGCAGACTACTGTGCCTACTTTGTGGCATACTCTGATGGCTCTTGTATAGATATGAATAGTGCTCGATCCCCTGACAGAATGCTAGGGGAGACACGAGGTCGTGACTCCAGGTGAGCCCATGTATCTTGCAGACAGACAAAAGGATCTCTGCATTTTTTTAAAGGATGAAGTTCATGGCAAGAGACAAATGAACTAACATGTACTAGATTCAAGTCTGTTGTATATGTTTAACACTGCATGTTCGTTACTGCTCTTTGTGATGATGAAGGTGACAGTCTGACACTTTGTTAGCAACTCTCATAAGATGGCACTCAGTTGTTGTGTTATCTTCAAAGTGTTGTTGTAGGTATTTCTTTGCAATCTCATAGATGTGTTTTGGCACTGCATGGTATTGTTTCAAGCAAATCCAAAGTGTGAATCAATGCAGTATGGTTTTGGAGGAGCTTGGGTAGGAAGTCATATATTTCTGCACCTCACTAGATTGTGCATGAACACAGATGCATGGCATCGTCACTGGTGCGCACAGGATTTGTGCGGGGTTCTTCAACACAGGGTAACGGTTGTTATGAGCACCGTTGCATTAATCAAACTCTTGAGGTACAAAAGTTTTACAGACAGTCCAATTCCAGTGGTTTTTTGGTGGTGAAATTTTGCCACTTCGCAATAAATTCTTTTTGGAAAAATTTGACCAAAGTCACCATATTTCAAGGTAGAAAGTTCTTAAGTCATATTTAGACATTGGCTTCTAGCTTGTCACCAGAACATATTGGGATTCCTAAAAGTTTCAACTTGGGCTCTGACCTGTAGTCAAATTTGGCTTGGCCCTCTTGTAAATGATAGCCAGCCCACCTATCTCACAAAACTGAAAAACAAAACCCTGCACATTTCACTTTTTTTCCAGAGCAAATTGCCTTGGTAAAGAATTGTCTTTCTGTTCTCTTTCAGAGCACAAGAGTTACAAATTGCAATTTGCAGGTTGCTGTTGATGGACTATGGCAGACCTGCCCAATTGATGGTGGGCCTATCCAGTTCAACGGTTTCAATGGTATGTTTCCAGTATACTGCACAAAATATTTATATAATGAGTAGCTGTGATTTCTCAGTTTCGATGGCTCATTTTCTGTCTTTGACGAAATTAATTCTTCTTCTTTTTGCCATCTGAAAGTCTGTCTGTCTGTCCTGGTTGGGTTTGTAGGTGATTTGGTGTGCCCACCCTACTATGAGTTATGTGACAGTACTCTTCCATACATACCAGGAGAGTGTCCTCATGCTTGCTACCTCAATGGAGAGTGTGTCAATGGAGAATGCCACTGTTTTCTGGGCTTTAATGGTGAATATTGTAATCAACGTAAGTCTGCCCATCTCTTGCTTTTATTAGATCACCCTGTTGGTGACCTTCTTAACTGTATTGAAGGATTAAGTTTCTTGGTGCCTGCTGCTTGGTTTCTCCATACACTTCAACTCTGTAGCTTGCATTTTTTTTGGTAAGGTGGCTGGTGCTGAACTTTTCAATTGAGCATCCTGTGAAAGATTGGAAGCAGTCTCTGATTCAATCAAAAAATGATTGGCATCCTAGGAGCTTTTGGGTACTCATTGGGATTTTCTATATGTTTACAGGTGTTTGTCCCAGTGCATGCAGTGGTCATGGCACTTGCACAGTCAATGGAGTGTGTGAATGTGAGTTAGGCTACACTGGTGTGGATTGCTCCACTGGTATGTTTCTGTACCAAGGAGTTTCTCCTCCAATGCTGGCAATTAGTATGGAATACACAGGTGCAAAATAAAATGGATGGGTTAGTCACCTAACTTTCTGTAATTGTTGTGCAGCGGGATGTGATGAGCAATGCAGTCTCCATGGAGGAGTGTGTGACAATGGGGTTTGTGAATTTCGATGCTCGGATTATGCTGGGTATACCTGCCAGAATAGTAGTGCACTGATCCCCAGTCTAGGACTATGTGGGGATGTGCTGGCTGGAGAGGCTTGGGGCCAACACTGTGCTCCAAGTGAGCCTTCCATCCTTCAACAGCTGGAGGCTGCAGTGGTGATGCCTAACTATAACCGTCTCATTCCAAGTGGCCGCCCTTTCTTCAGCATGTTTGACAATGGATACTGTTCTGCAGCAGCAAAGCGCCTTGCTTGCTGGGTATGTCGTGCTTTTGGAATTTATTGGTTGCTGAGCAGTCATTTGATTCTTCATGCATTTGACAATTGTGTTTCTATATTCCTGTCCACAGGGAATTTTCATCTTCTTTGTGGTTTGTGCTTGCAGATATCCATACAACAGTGTGACATGGATGGTGACAATCGTCTAAGAGTTTGCCACTCTGCATGTCAATCATACAACAAAGCCTGTGGAGCCCGTCTTGACTGTTCTGATCGGACTCTATTCAGTGGTGAAGAAGGCTATGTGTTGGGCACATGTACAGGGGATGGAACTGTGCAGGCATGGTGGCAAATCCAATTGAGAACACTCTTGTTTGCTGGGCTCTTAATTGCCATCGGTGGCTTTTTCCTGGCCACAATTTGGCATATTTGTCGGACATTTCGGACATCAGGTAGGGGAGTCATGGGAGATGGCATACTTGATATGCATGGGCCTTATGTGGTCCTGACCGAGGGAGAATTTGAAGGGGTCTGGGGTGGGACCGGTAGAAGAAAACCTGTAGGGAACTTTGACATCTTTCCCCTGGGGCCTCTGGTAGCATCATTCATACAGAAGGGAAGTAGACTTCCTTCAAGACGTCTGAGCAGTGATGTTGTTCTAATGCACACACGCCAATTGCACCCTCGTGGATCACCCAGAGGGATAGATACCATGGCAGAGGAAGGCGACTGATCATTTTGAGCCTCCCTTCCATGATTTCAGGTGCCCCTCCCTCTTTTTTCCTATGAGGGCTGCTCCAAACACTTGTATTTTTCCTGGATGTGCACAAATTGCGGCAATTTGTCTGGGCTTACCTCAAACTGGGTGGGATCCAAGTACATTTGGTTATTGTATTTGTGAGCCTAGATGTATAAATTTTACTTCCTCCAAGACAGCACATGCTTCACCAATTTCATCATCTCTTCTCTCTTCTTAAAATGCTTTTATGCAGTTGTCATTGGAACTATGTATCACCTTGTGTGTCACTGTTGCCATGGTATTGTCATCTATCTATTTAAGGTAGTTTCCTTGTTTTGCTTTCTTTGTCATGTTGAGAGCACACAAACCATGCACCCTCCCATGTTCATGGTGCCATTGGAAAGCTCCCGCGGAGTGAGGGTTTGAAAAAATGAGGTTGGCCAGTTTCAAATTTAATTCTCCAGAATTTCAATGTATGAGGAACAATTATACAAAGTACACTTTTCATTGTGTATTTGCAATAATAACCCAATAGTTTGGACAATACATAGTTTTTGTAGCAGTGATTTTTTTGTGGCAAATTTTAGCCGTTTTGCGAAAAGTCTTTTCAAAAAATAAAATCCCATTTTTCAAAAGAATCGCTAGTAAGTTTTTAAACTTCCAAAAAAAATAACGTCATAACTGCCTACAACATGAAAGGGCACTCAAGATTTTATACCTTCATGTTTTGAATATGGCCAAATTTGGCTAAATATGCTTATGTACTATCATCACTAACCATGCTGCATGGTCTCATCATTTTTCGTTATTCCATTGGAAACTGCCAGAAAATTGCACAATGGCTCACTTCACGTCTTGTAGTCACTTGTTGCATTGCCATTTGTTGTATTTGCTTCTCGTGTAAGTAGGCAGTGATAAGAGCAGATGAGAAGTGCCGCATGAAAATATAAGAGAAACCAATCTGCACGTCCTCTGAACAGAAGACCCCTTTTGCAAACTTCCATGATGAGACAAAGTGCGAATCTGAGATGGAGCCTGTGCTTTAAAAGAATTGCTTCTCTAATAACTAGTCTTCAGTAAAGAATACAAAGATGTTTCCCATTGTCCTGTTCTGAAGCCAGAGGGAGCTGCAGCAGCCAGAGACTCACTGGAAAGACGTCCAGAGCTGTCACTGAAGCATTTATTTCTGCCCTGTATAGTTTAGGCAGGGGTCACATTCAGCTCCAGTCCACTGACCATGGATAAATGTTGTGCTCAAGCTACTTGCAATCTGCACAGTTCTGTATTCATTGAAATTTGTCCTCTACTTGCACAGCCTTTAGCAATGCACTTAATAGGAGGTTGGGGCTCACCCACAGAAAGCAAAAGGCGAGATAATCCACTGGGTGCAATTGTACTCTTTGTAATCAGCTTACCCTCACAGAACACTAATGGCATTGTCATCCTGTTCAGGACCCATCAGCAGCAACCAGTCAGAACACAGTCCACGCACATTCAGTCATGTGTGATGACTAGTGAATACCAGACATAAAAGTAAGCATCTGAATGAAGTTGATCCTTGACCAAAACAATGAATTCAATGATCTACCAACAAATCTCTGCTGTATAGCCCTGCTGCTACCAGAATTGTTATGTTCACACTTTCCATAAACTAAGCAAGCACCTTTCCTTGCTGTTTTGCTCATGCATGTGGCAACTTCCCCAGGATTCAGCCATCAGCCACAGAAAGGCAGCCCTCACCAGACAAACTTCATGGACCATTTGTTGTAGGACTCTACTTGATGTCCTGTGATACCACCTAGTATGAACTCATCTTTGCCAACTAGTTGAAGAATCACTGCAGCCAAGAGGGCAACAACCCTCTAGACCCTACCCTGTTCTTCTGCTGACATCATGAAATTGCCATTTGACATGTACAAACATCTTCAGTCTAGGTGGTTGAGGGTTGCAAATACAACCTGAAGACACCCCACAGGTCCTAACCCAGATCCTCAAGGCAGAAAAAAATTCAGTCATTTTTATTGAAAAACCCCAAAAGCCCAAAATGGTGGCTCCTTTGGTCAACCAAGTCCCATGACTCCCCTTACATCCCTACAAAATCTTATCCTTTATTAACTATGAACTAACTAGCAATCCCATTGCTAGTGACAGCAGTTACCTCATCCTTTGTTTCCCCCTCCACCTTCAACTTGTCCAGTAGTCCAGCAGCTGTGTCTGCCGCCTCTTCATCTTTATCTGATTTTGCGGATACCTTCTCTTGGGCTGCCTCAAATGCATCCTTGAACTTATGTGCACCTACACCAAACAAAATCACAGCACATGTAACAAAAAGTCAGTTTCTATGCAAATCCTGGACATGATGTTGTCAACAACACCATACACACAACATACTCCAACCAGATGACAAAATCATAGTTGACATTCTGCTTTCTCAATGCCAACAGGTTGTCCTAAGACAATCAGTATCTCATACATAAAACATCCAGAAATATAAAACAGAGACTCAGTTCATATTGGTGAATTTTGCTTGCTTCGAATCTACACAATTGTTCACTCTAGCATTAACCGCACAAAATAGAAAAGATATGCAAACTATGTGAACTCAACCAAAATCAGAAAGTCATCACAGTGAGTGCTGGTCATAGTCCATGCTTCACACAACAATGATCAAGCATAAACTTTGAGCTGGCTATCAAAGCCCCAAATGAGACTATGTTGAGAATTGTACAGAATATTGATTCCTTGACAGTTTGCTTATGCACACAATAAAGACAGGATGACAAGTACATACTTTTAGATAGGAACAATACACTTACTTTCAATGCTGCCAAACCGCATGCAGAAAAGCTCCTCCTTGAGAGTACCATCTGAATAGTCAGGGGCATGCCATACCCATGACTTGTCACTGCCAGCATGCTCTTGCAAGGTGGTGGATGCGAGGACTGCACACAGCAATAACAACAACTTTTGCAGTCCATCATCAGCTGCTACCAGATGACAGGCTCCCTACACAAAACAGTACAAGAACAAACAAGAAAAAAAGGGTTGAAGAGCTGTTTGCTAATGGAATCGTGCTCAAAAGCTCAGTCAATCTCCATGTGCACACAACAAATGACCCATTCGCCTGCAAGACCTAGAGAACTCACCCATGTGGTTGGCACAAATCTTTAGGGTTCTGCTTTGCCTCATGAGCAAGCGAACCTTCTTTGTCTGCTTATGTTCTAGCAGTTTCACCTGCCCAACTCCCCGTTCTTTCCACTGCGTACCCTCCTTGTCGAAGCGATACAGCTTCGCCTTGCTGCCAACAAACATGCAACAGCCAACTTGTCAAAAGTGTCCAAAAATGGGCACACCAAATTTTTCGCATCCTGATTCAAGTGAGAGATTTTATTTTCCCATGACACAGCAAAACTTTGAATCACTTCAGAAACAGGGCTCACATGTCAAGAAGCACGTCTTCATTCTCCTCACCGGTACTGATGACAACTTCCTCTAACTTCACGATGGGAGCGATCTGTGCTCCAGTATCCTCCTCATCCGCATGTTTCCCCGCCTCTTCTTCTGCTACTGGCTCCTCTTCTGTTGGAGCTCTGGATGTTGTCACCTTCTCTTCAACGCCACTCACTTCCTTTTCCTTTTCCTTTTCCTCAACTCCTGCCATTTCTAATCGATTCTAGAACTGTAAAGGATCACAACACAAAGAGAATCAGCTACAACGGAAAAAAGAACAAGACGCAGGCGCAGAAGAGACGGTGCAGCGTCAGGAAGAGCCGCGCTCTTCCGGAGCGAGAATGCTTGCCCTAACCCTAGTTCCACGGAAGGAACTGACGATGGATACCACGTCAAACTAGGGTTAGGTAAGGTTACAAAGAATTCAAGTGGACTGAAAACTGGGCAGATGGTTTTACCACTGTTGGGCGGGTATTAGTAACTGCACTAGAACACAGCCACAACCGGGTATCAGGCTGATTCATTCAAAGTTCATACCTGCAGTTGTCAAAATTATCAAATACCCACATTTAGATATACAGATAACCACAGGTTATCTATATCAGCCTGATATATTCACTTTTATAGCACTTGGGTCAAATTGAAAGATCTAAGATATCAGGCTTACTGAGATAGTAAAGCTTTTAGGGTATTAGATTAGACGTAGCAGCTATGGCAGCTGCCGCTTCCTGATGAAAAGCTTCACATCTTGGCATTCCTGTCTTGCACACGCTCAAGAAGGAGCAACCCCAGGATGCGCAATTTACAGAGCTCATTGTTTGGAGGAGGGCCTGCAAAAGCGCTAGGGGTGGTGGTAGTCCATACTGATAGGACCTGGGGGAAGAGAGAGTAGGTGCTCTGTTAGGGTTTGCAGAATTCGACCTCCTACGATGGCGGCTTTTGTGCAGCTCCTTGAAATGCAGGGGGAAGTGTGGTGGAAGTAACTGCAATTGGTGGAGATGTTGCTGAAGCTCAACTGAAGGCTTCTCATCAGACCCATGGTTGACTCTATCGAGCATGATCCCGGCTCCTTCAATCAACGCAAGCAACACACCATCGCAGATTGCAGACCGGGACCCAAATTTCATACCCGCTCGCAGTGAAAGAAAGCCTCCTGTGACAGCACCGGCGCCTATGGAGTTCCAAGGACCTTCCTTCTGACGGAGATACACAAAAGTACAATCAAAGGTGCTGAAAAGACCTGCCCACACCGTCAAGCTACCTTCGTTTTGCGCTGCATTGATCCGCACCGCTTGTGTACCTCCCAGGAACTGCTACCCTTGAGGCGAACTCTTCTTACCTCTAATGAACTGCCAGGTTGAAACTCCCACTGCCCCCACACTAAACGCCCCGCCTATGTCATCCAGTATTCTATCTCGACATGGTTCCTTCGTATGATCTAGCGTCGATAGAATCACTTCCCAGCAGACGAACAAGACAATGACATTGACAATTAGGTAAGCCAAAGGCTGGGAGAGGGGACCGGCCAAGGGCCTACGGTGGGGACTGCAAGGCGTTCAAGTAGGACCTAAGAACTTGAGGGCCTATTCTGTATTCTTTCCCCATAAAACGCAGAGGAGTTGGCCTTGGGGTCTTTTTCTGATGGGACCTCTTATTCAGCGTGACATTCTATGTTTTGGCTATGGAATCTTGCTTTTGCTTCATGGTATGGCATGTTGTCAGAAGCATTGCCAAGCATATACCAAGCTAATTTCTTGCTTGGCGAGTAATGTCCCTTCCCTCTAATTTTGTTCTTGTCCTTTTCCCTAGCCTTCAACTTGGGCTTGGGTTTCAGCTTTCGACCCCCCTGGAGCTTTCCATTTGTATACATGCATCCCTTCAACTTTGAGGTAAAAGGTACAATTGTTTTTTTGACTTCCCCTTGACTGTTCGACCCATGACCTTTCTGATGTGGCTACTTGGCATTGTTTCTTGCTATTCTCAGGTGTCTTTTCCTCCCCCCTTGTGATGGTGCAATTGGTCGTAGGGAGACTAGGGTGCACCTACGATGATTCTTAAGAGGTGATTAAGAGGAGCTTCAAGCAGAGCATGTTTTTTGTGTGCAAGCTTTTTATAGCAGCTTTCTCTCCAATTTGAACCCCCTTGGCAAATGCCCCTTCTCAAGGCACCCCTTCAATTTTGGTGTTGCTTGCACCATGTTATTATGGACGAATCTCACCTTAGGCTGTGTTAAAGAGTATGCCCATGTTGTTGGGACTCTTGCCCCCCTTGCCCCAACCCCAAACTCCTTTAAGACCATCAGCACTTTTCAAACACTTAACCCCTTAGATTTGTCCTCTCCTTGCCAGGACTTGTTGGATTTTTAACATGACTAAAATTTGTTATGTTCCTTCGATTCTTTAGGTTAGCCTTCATTTGGTTGTCGCATCTTTTAGTTAGTGATCCTTCAAGTATGGTTTTTAAACATTTGATTTAACCAATGACTTCCCACAAATGTTCTAAGTGTGTTCCCATGTTGTTGTGGGTCATATCCCAAGGCCCATTGCCCGAGTTCTTGGTGTTGTTAGACTTTTGGCTTTGGCCAAGGTTTTGGAAACATTCGACCAATTGCAATGGGTGAGGTCCTCTACCAATTGATGAACAAAGCTTTATGCTTACAGTTTTGTGACACATTTTCCATTCACTTATCACCTCATGGATTTGGTGTGGCAATCAGGGGGTGTGGGGCGATGGTTTATGGCATTTGAGTTGTTTGTAAATGTCCATCCCAATTGTGTGGTACTATAGGTGGATGTCACAAATGCCTTCAATGCCATCTCTAGGAGAGCCATTTTTCAAGAACCTTGCACAATAAAAAGTCAATTATTTCAACTTTTCCCCTTTGTTTGGTCTTTTTATGCCTATCAAGTTCCCCTTTTCTTCATCCATCATCCATTCCTTGGAGGGCACCCACCAAGGCAATCCGTTCATTGGGCCTCTTTTTGTACTGGCCCATTTTTGTGCATTGTGGTGTTCTGCTTGAAGGTTATTCCTTCTTGTATTTTCCCTTCCCTTGTGGATGACATTCACATCATTGGTTCGACCTTTACCGTTCATCTTGCTTGTAACCATTTTGTTTCTCATTTGGCATTTATGAGGCTCATGGTCCAACCCTACAAATGTTCGATTTGGTTGCCTTTTGGTAGATGTTTTTTAGTTTAAATATCTTCTTGTTAATTTTTATTGCCCATTGAACAACATCAAGGTTTTGGGCATCATTTTTGGGTCTATTGTTTTTTCTTCTTCTAACCTACAAGATGCATTAAATGAGGATGTTCGCCATGTAAAGGCATTTCTAAAGTTAAAGGACGTCCAAGTTGCTTTTGGGATATTCTCTTAATGTTTTGCCTAAAGACCTTGCTATTTACTATGTTGCTTCCTTTTTTTACTAGTCTATCATCATCAACTCGCCTCCTTTTACTCAACCCTCATGTAGGTTTTTGGGAGTTTCTTGGGCCTAAGCTCTTAAGATTGCCTATAGGCCCCCTTAGCGCGTCAACATGTTTCTTTCCCCATCTCTTATGGTGGGATCAACCTCATTTCCATAAAACTAATCATGTCGACAACCTATCTAGGGAGTTGGGCACTTATTAAACCTATCATAATTTACCAAATTCATATTTAATCATCACTTGTTCTTATTGGAGGTGATAGGTGCTAACAATTCTAGTCCGCTCCTTTTCTAGGCCCATTTGAAGTTGGTACATGAACTCATTTCCCCAAACATAATGGATGCATGTGTTCCTCCTTTCATGCAGTTTGTTGAAAAAGGATTAGATCAACTTCGGGAAAACATTTACAACAAATTACATGACCATTTTTTCTTTAACACCATTTTTGACATGGTTTTTTATTTGCATTTTGCATGTTTGAGGTCTTGCGTGGGCTTGGGGGCAAGTGTTTGGCTTTTTGCTTACCCGTTCATTCAACCTTTTTGCCTACCCTTTGATGTTTTTTTCCTTTGCATTGCACATTAAGTTAGGCCTCCCCCATCCATTGGCTCTCAAGGTGATGCATTGCATCTGTGGCAAACCTTTAAATTTATTAGGGACTCACCTTTTTGGTTGTTCCCATGGTGGGGAATGGACTGCTTCCCATGATGTAATTTGAAATGCCTTTGCTTCCATTACGAAAAACAAAGGGTTTAACATTTCACATGAACAAACCCATGTCCTCCCCACCCCCCACGCCACAATCCCCCCCCACTCTACGCTTCCCTTCATCCCCTCTTTCCCCTCCCA
>Ga0116227_10007877_pt1 | contig 20500 bp, 5 predicted proteins | sample S1TSphgellanicum_FD_89693 | JGI IMG/M metagenome (GOLD analysis project Ga0116227, IMG submission 89693) | Host-associated microbial communities from peat moss isolated from Minnesota, USA - S1T2_Fb - Sphagnum magellanicum MG | ecosystem: Host-associated > Plants > Peat moss > Unclassified...
AATGATTTCTTCACTGAAAATTAAATTAAATCATAGCTGAAAATTTCGAAGGAATTGGAATGTGCCTTTGGTGTTGTTGGAAAGATCTTGATGATCTGGATTTAATGGAATCTATTTGGTAAGATTTGGAGTCAGAATGTCGGAGATGTTGTTTTTTAAATGATTTCTGCTGCTGAAAATTCAAATAAATTCCCAAAAAGTAGGTTTTGTAAGGAAAAATCAGCTGAGGACACGGTAACATTTGATGGCTTACCATTCAATTCAAGCATGATTTCCTGTCGTATTTGGCTGCTCAAAAAATTGATACATACATTGCAAAACAATTTTCACATGTTGAGTTTCCGTATTTTGTAATGGGTTCACACTTGAGCCAACAGCACAGGCCACACTAGTATATAACTAATTTATGATAATAAATTATCAGAATATATATTGGCCCAATATTAAGGAATGGAGAATATAATTTATGGGCAAAAATATATTTTTACACATCTTGGAATTGAGGAATTTTCATCCAAATTTTTAACCTGGAAGCATACCAAAAAGCATTTGTACTCATCTTTCTATTCACAATGATGAAAAATTGCATTGATCTGTGCCAAATGGAACAATAATTGTATTCATTGGCTTGTATCATGCCTTGTACCCTCCCTCCCCACCTCCTCCCCTCATTAGTTTGCAGTGTTTTTAGGGTTCCTTTGGAAATCTGACAGGAGAAAGCCCACTTCACTGAGGAGCTTGCATTGTTTTCATTTCCTGCATGGAAGTAGTACCTAGTGTCAGTGAATTCTTTCAGTGGCCAAAATTTACACACACCAACCAGCACTTCATGGTAGATGTTACAAGCAAGGGCTGTGTCACACTGTGTGTGGCCTTGCCATTTACATTAAAAAGTATCTTAATGCAAAACAAGAATTATGGATACTCAAATATTTCACCATGCAAAAATACAATCTTCAAAAAATCCTCTAAAAGAAACCAAAATCCAGAACAAAAATATTATAACTCTATTATAACTAATCTCAAGTTTCAACACAAGCTGAAATATCATCTTTTTCAAAAATCCTCATATAAAAATAGATCTATTACCTAGGGGCCAAAATCCCTTAAGCTACTATACTACTATTTTTTTGGGACAGAAATAAAAGATAACCAAACAAACATAGGATAAGACACATGTAGGTTTTGTGAATCACCTGATCAATAGGCAATATGGCACAAATCACCTCGATGCAAAATAAAATTGGAACATATCTAACAAAAACTACAAAATGAAATATATCAAAATGAAATGCAAAACAAAAGTAAGAAAAAGAAAACTATGAATGATGACAATTTACAAAACCAAACATACCTACACCATACATAAATTCACATATTTGATAAGCAAAATGGTCACACTTTATTCCACAATAATCTATGATTGTTGCACTCCCACCAATTACCCACATTTTTCACTATTGAAACACTAAAAATAGTTGGGGGGGGGGAGGATCCTTTTCACCCCATGCCCTTCAACATCTCATTGCCCCTTTCATCCCCTTGTGCCCCTTTATTGCCTCTTTTCATCCATCGTTGGTCATCCATTTCCTGAAATATTTTTATATTCCCCCACCATTCCACCCCATCATCCCCTAGTGCCTTCCTTACACTATAAGAAATCATGTTCGTTAGAACCACACTGCATTGTGACTAAAGTTCCCAAACAACTAATATACAACTACAATATAACTAGAGCATGAAAATATGAACAATTAATAAATAAAATATCACATCAAAAAATCAAAAAATTATACTATAGTTTCAACTTAATTGCAAATGGGACACTTATATAATCTAATGTACTCATCATACATATAAATGTAATTAATCATGTTCAACTTTTTAACAAAGTTGCACTTTAATTGCATGTGGCAACTACTTTATAACTGGTGTAAATGTAGCATCCAATTAGCAACTACGTTACAACTAATGTATGCAGTTGACACAAACGATCATGTCAAGTGTACACACTTCCACCGCCCATTAAATATGACACTTGCAACTAATTGTCAACTATCAATCCCATTGATATAACTAGCTATGCTATTATGTTTTCATTATGTTCCCACTACATAAATACTACTTTTCCACTATTTTGTGACTAATATTCAATTATTAATAAATTAATAACCAAAAAATTATATTTAATCACTAATTTTTATTAATTAATTTTAAATAAATTATTAAGAATTAAGAATTATTTAATATTTAATCTGAATTAATCATTTTAATTCAGAAAATTATTTTTTAATTGATTCAAATAATTTACTTATAATTAATTAATTAATTTAAATTTAAATTTAAACTTATTCATAAAGATATTAAGTTCAAAAAATTAATCGTCAATTCAAAAATTCAGATAATTAGTTTTTGATAACTATGTATTCTATCCTAATTCATATTTAATATTTAATATATTTTTTCAATAATTTATTAATTATTGACTATATTCAGTAATACATAATTTACTTAATTATTAGATAATCCAAATAATTAATTTTGGGAATCCATATGATTAATTATCTTATAAATGATTAACTAATTATTTAAATTAGATTTATTAATTCAAAAAACTAATTCAAATGACTATTTCAAATAATGAATTCAGATATATAATTATAAAAGAATTACTTATTTAATTTTCCAATTTAAAAAATTAAAAATGAATAAAAGGAATGTGGCAAAATCTTTTTTTAATTGCAACCCAATTTGTAATTAATGTGCAACTAAAAGATTTAACCCATAAGTTTTTTCCTTGAATATCATTTCAAAAATTATATAACAAAGGTGTATTTTCTTGTGTGTTCACATTAAAATACATGTGTCAATTTGGGATGAACTCTAAAAAGTTTAACTCTAAAAACAAAACATAAAATAAAATAAAATAGTATTTACATGCATACTCTTTAAATCACCTATACTTTTACCTTCCTACCTACCTTTCTACCTAGGTAAGTAAGCAATTAGTCCTATTTTTTAACCTACGTACCTAGGTAGGTAAGTAAATATGTAGTGTAATAGTTAAGTATGTAACCTAGGTATGTAAGTATGTCATACCTACATACCTATGCTTATGTATTGACCTACATAGCTACTTAAATAATATTATTTTATTATTTTATTATTTATTAATATGCCACTTGAGACTTTTTTATTATGCCACATGTCATAATCTAAGACCAATATAAAAATAATAATCATAATGCATGATGAAGATCGATATATTTATCTACTTATTTAAATCACCCAAAAATCCCCATAATGCCATGTGTTAGATTTTGATATATCAATGAAAAATGGCATCAACATGACGTTATCATGATAGTTGCAAACTAGTTGTAGTTAAAATTACACAATAGTTGTTCTTACATAGTTGTAATTGAATTACATGAATTGCACATGTATATATTTTCACATATGATGAATTGCAATGATTTGTACATGAGCATTGCAACTCAAAAACCCTAGTTGCAAGGCTAGTTGCAAATCACCCCATGTTCTCATAATGTTGGTACTCATCACTTGCCCATTGTTGAAAAGAAAATTATGTTTCACCTTGACACCCTTGCCATTGCTTCAATTACACATCAATGTTCCCATCATTCTTGTTCCACCCCAACCCCAAACACCCCCCCGCCCCCCCCACAACCTACCAATTCATCCCATGTTGACTATTTATCACCCAAAAAGAAAAAGTTAAATTGGTTACCCTTCATGGTCCCAATAGCTAGTCTATTGCACAATTTTTTCCCCAATCCTTTCAACCCACTCTTTACATTATTTTTTTATTGTAGACACCCAAGGATATTTCTTAAGGCACTAATGTTGGGAACCTTCATTGTAACACCAATAAACAAAAAGAAACTATAATATATGGTGGAATTGGGCCTCATTAATGGCATCCCAATGACACATGACAATCTCATTCATCCAATTTTCATACAAGTGAAAATTGATGATTAACGTTTCAATCAACGTTTCAAATAGGGATAAGTGAGTGATGAATTGGTGATACCCATAGGCATTTTTGATACCTACCTAACACTAGTAAAAACACACAAAAGTCCCACAAAAATTGTAATCACAAACACTATTTTGTAACATTTGAATTTTCTTTTGAAATGCATTTTTATAAATGGAATTGTTTTTGCGAATTTTGAAGAGATTTGATTAACTTCAAACTTGGCTAACCATTTCTAAAAAGAAAATTATTAAATGATAGAAAATTTCAAATATATTAAATTTATCACAAAATTATATGTCAAAAAGTATGAAAATTTTAAAATATAATTCAAAACTTGGGTTGTAGAAAGTATTTTTGCATGAAACTTTGGGTGGTGAATGATATTAATGAAAATTAAAATGGTTGCAAATTGAACTAGTTGTAAATCATTTTACATTTTGACCATTGATTGGGATGGAACAATTTTAAATGTTTGCATAAATTTTATGTCACAAAAAATACCACTATTACAAATTATGGTTTTTTAAAAGGTTCAAACTAATTAACTTGTCATTTTGGCTAATGGACATGTACATTTTGACTAAAGGTCAAAGGCTTGAGTGACATATATATATTTGTTGATTAATCAATTTGATTATAATGATTTATTTGATTAGATACAATAGTCAAGTTGTACAACCTTAGTCAAAATGATCAATGATCTTTAGTCAAAATAATCAATGGTCTTTAGTGAAGTTGAACATTTAGTCAAAATGGTTAATGATCTTTAGTAAAAATGATCAAATTTGATATTTAATCAAGTTGAACATTTAATCTAATGATCTTTATTCAAATACAACATGGTCTACTACCCTATGTATTTACCTCCTACCTATTTATCCACCTATTTACATGATTAATTACTTACTTACCTATTACCCACGCACCCACTTACCTACTTACCTATTTACCTACACCTTTTCACCTACCTACCTACATACCTACCCATTTACATACATATTATCTATTTACTTATCCACCCATTTATTTATTTAATTCTAACCACTAAGTTTAACCATTATGTTTAACCATTATTTTAAATCACTAAGATTAGCCACTAGGTTTAACCATTATTTTAAGTCATTAAATTTAATCACTAGGTTTAGCTATTATTTTAAATCATTAATTTTAGCCACTAAATTTAGCCATTATGTTTAGTCATAACTTTGAATCATTAAGATTAACCATTAAGTTTGGCCATTACTTTAAGTCACTGAATTTAACTATTAAATTTAGTCATTATTTTAAATCATTGAATTTAACCATTAAGTTTAGCCATTACTTTAAGTCATTGAGTTTAGCCATCAAGTTTAGTCATTATTTTAAATCACTAAGTTTAACCACTTAATTTAACCATTATGTTTAGCTTAATTTTAGCCATTAATTATCACCTAGGTTTATTCATTATGTTGAATGATGTGAAATAAACATGTGAAATAAAAAGCATAAAAGTTAAACATTTTGAATGGTGCAATCCACTGGTAAGGACTTAATTTATAATTGTGAAGGTTTGGGGTTAAATTTTTTATACTTACAATTTATGCACATGTTTAAAAAGCTAGGGTAGGTAGGTTAGACTAAGGTAATTTGGTGAAGTTAAGTAGGTTAAACTAACACCTACCTAGCTAACCAACTTAACTTCACCAAGTTAAGTAGGTAAGTAGGTAAGGTGGTTTTTTTATGCCTGTCATTTGTGAATATTTTTTTATTAAAAAACCCAATTGAAAAACCATGAATTGTAATAATGAATTTATAAATACTATTAAAAAACTTAACATTTCATGATATTTTCCTAAAATGGGGCAACCTTAATGTGCTTTTACCCAAAATCATCAAACTTATTGAAAAAATTTAGCATATATGAGTTAAATTGGAATGGCAACACAATTGATTATATTTAAATAATGTTAGTAATATCAATGCAATGGTGGTAAATTTATTTTCTTTGTTAACAAATATGAATATTCATTAGGATAATGCAAGGACTATGCCTACTAACATTGATTAATACTTATAATGTCTACTAATAATAGAAAATCAATGATGAGAAGGAATCTTCCATTCACCCTCTTCCTATGTTAGATAAACACCAAAAATACCTTGTTCACATTGAAACTTTGAAACCCTAAAATGTTAAATTTTCAAAGTTTTCTAAACTTAAGCTAACAATTATAAATATTATTATGAATTCTAGGCTTGATTAATATCACCCAAAAAATTAATCTTAACCCAAAAAAAAAGAATAACATATCATTTTTTGAAGAGATCAAACGTCCCTAGGACAATTAAACTATACATGCATATCATCTTGAAGTAATGACTGCCTCAATGTATAGTTTCAGAAAGTGAGGATTTCCAAAGTATAAACTCAACACCTTTCTTTGTGCTGAAGGATGAAAGTTATCACCAATGATTTGGTGATTAAAAAAATGTCAAAACATAACAATTAAAAATCCTAAGACTTTCAAAGATTGGCATTTCTTGAATTTGGGCGAATATTTCCAATATCATCACTATTGGGTGTGGGCATTATTTATTTTTGTATCACTAGGATTTTTTTTTTTAATAGGTAAATGGATTAACCCCTCTTGAATAACTTTGAGGAACATATTAACATTATGATAATAGTAGCATGTACTTTTTTTCTTTAAAAACTTGATATAATATTTGTAGTTGTTATAGAATGAAACTTTTAGTCACAACTTGTTCCATCATGTATTGCAGTGTAACAACTTGTTATTAATCAAACAATGAAATAGATGTATTATACATTTGTGATTATGTTTATGGTTTTTTGTGACACACATGATTGCATGATTTTATGATTGATCAAGACCCATTGTTTTTATCATAAATTCATAATACAAGGACATGGTTAATCATCTTTAGGAAAAGAAATACAAACAAACAAACAAACAAACAAACAAAACACATGTGCACACACATTTTTAAAGTTAAAAAGGTTTGGCAATTGGTTTAGTTAGATCAATTTATCCCAATTTGTGGGCATATCCATTGCCAAACCTTTATATTATTATTTTTAAATTTTTTTTGACAATATTGCAATATCAATACAGTCGTATTAAACCATTGTCAAAATGATTAATTTGATTGATTGTAGTTGTGTAGGTCACAAGTGTTCATTTTGACTATGTAGTCATGGAATTCAATGTTATTGGAAGGAGGTGAACCCTTGACTTCGTCAACCACACACCAACTCCTTGATGATTCGACCACCACCTTCCCCTTGTGACAAATAATGTCATCTCACATAAACATATTTATTTCAATTTCACGAACTATTATAAAATTATGTGATTATGTAATTTCATTTTTATGCAATTAATGTATTGCACTTATGTCATAACATGTCAATATCAAATTATGACATAATATTTATTTTACAAATTCCGACCATAAAATAATTTAAGTGTATAGTTTTATAATAATAAAAATATCACATGTCTCAAATTTCAAAATCAATAACTACACATTATTATTATTTTAAATCAAAAATGTAAAAACACAACATTAATTTATAACATTTATTTCAAAATGTTATCACTAACCTTAAAATTGTGAAACATTTTTTTGTGAAATTTGAAGTTGGGTTGTTGAAAACCATCATAATTATCACAAGCCACAAACTAAATAATATCACTCCTTGCATGAGGATATCATAGAACATCATGAAAAGCAAATCAAATTTATGAAAATGAATTAATTTTTGAAAAAAAAAAATTATTCATTTTGTCCATATGGAAATTGACCCTAGGCTACAATAGTCACAATATGTCCTAACCATGGATGTTGAGTTTTGCCATACTGATCATGCATCCAATAATCATTCAAACATGACAATAAACTTCAAGTTTTCTTTACAAATTTAGGTACACCAAAAGTTGCTTAATGTTGATTCTCACATAAAGATGTCAACATGATAGATATTGGAATTGATCTTAATTTATACCATGGTATACCATGCCATGGTACGGGTGTGGGTGAGGGTTCACCCAAGGCTTGACAACAATCTATTAACTCATTGAGGCCTACATAATATGCATATACACACACATGGTGTGGGATGCACGATTGTAGTAGGCTCACAATGATAGATACATGGCCTATACACCTCCTACAAGGCCACAAGATCAAGCCATGGCAATGCACCAAAAATTGTAGTCTGAATAAATACACCATTGCACACTAGAATAATCATAGGAGTTTCACTTGTATTTCACCTTTTAATAAGTCAACCTCCCCATTGACCCTAAAACCCTAAACCCTAAAGCCAAGGGACTAATAGGCACTGGGTGTAAAGACCTAGTGCACATTTTGTGGCCATTGACTTGCACCCGCAAATTTGAAGCAAAAGAAAAAAACCCACCTTTCAATATGAGGAGATAAAAATGTCAAGAATTAAGATTCAAATATCATCAACACTTGAATCTTGAGGAGACATAGTTTAAGCAGTTGGAGCCTATGATTCATATAAAGGAGTTGCAACAGTGCACATGACTTTCAGCAGAAACACCAGATACACAACTACATAAAAAGAGTTTTGGTTTCAGTAAGTATGGGTGTTTTTTAAGATTGTTGAACTACAAAACTCAGGGAGAGTATCCCAGCTCGTCATAACAGGATTCCTCTAGATCCATTCTACTCATTTGGGAGATGTTCAAATTTTCCAATCAGATGTTTGAATTTCATTTTGATTGTAGGTGCTGCTCATTTGGTACACTCCCCAAGTCTCTAAAGCCTCATCTGATAGTCCTTGCTCATCCTCTTTTTCCACCTTGACATTGTTTCCCACAAAGCTACTGGAATTTTTCTCAGTGGGTAATCCACTGCCAGTTTCTACAGTAGTTAAGCAAACACAACAAAAATTTAAGAGACAAAACTGAACAAAGTTGCAGAAATTGCAAGCTTTTTTCAAGCAAGATTGCAAGGGATGATGATGTTCATCTTGAACACAAAACAAAATCGATGTCTAGTGCAAGAACAATCAAAGAACATACCAAGTTCTAAGATGCTGAGGAAATTCTACAAGAAGAGGGTTGCAAACCTAAGGTTTACCTACTTCGCACCTTTCAGGCACCTCACTGATCTTGTGAGCTTCTTACAAAAATTCCAAAAACAGTATTGCATTACTCTGGCAATGCTTTTTTTTCTCAGTGAATGTTAACACATCTCCTTGTGCCATTGCCTCCTTAAGCTCACTGCTTCCATAACAGCCTCATCTAAGCATTGTTTCTATGTAATGAAAAACATGGAAATCATAGCATTTATATTAGTCACAAGGACCTCCTCAAATACTGATGTGAGAAAGTCAATCTTCTATGTATTTTCTGCTTGGCAACAGAGCAGGTGTGTGGTTTCAGCAAGAAATCCACATCAATTGCACAACTTTGTACAGAAGAAGGCAGTGACAAAGGCTTTTCAGCTCCTCATGAAGACACATTTCAGCAACCTCAAGAATCTTGAGATGGGTTTTGTTTTTGTAAAACCTTATTGAGAATTTTGTAGTGTATTTGGAGGGCACATTACCCAATGTATTATGTATTTGTCCGCTTGCTTTTGGAGGGCGTTTAGAAAAATGAAATGCCCCCTCCAATGGGCATTCTGTATAGTGAAACCTTCAGCTGTAGGCATTACTGAAACCAGGGCTTTTGTGAGGTGAAAAAACTTTTATGTGTACCTAGGTGTTTTGAGGCCTCAAAAACACTAGCAAATGTTGGAGGAACAACAACGTGACATTGTAAGCTTGGAGAATTGAAAAGCTTGCAGATGCAAGTTGCAACAGTTGGAGAGAGAGACAAAGAGATTTCATTTATTTATTTGGGATGTTACGGAAACTGCATCTGCATAATGGTTTGGACATTTCAAAAGCTCACACTGATGTCAATATGCAATTCATGTCCTCTGCTGATACCCTTGATTTCAATGTTTTGTAAAGGGAGGGACTTCTTGCACACTATACATATTATTGCAAATTAGTCTTTCCTTCATTCATTGATCAGATTGCCTGATGAGCTCATATGGGTCTGTTTCTGGCTTCCCTCTTGTGAATTGTCGATAGTCCTTGTGGTGTAGTAAGTAGTTCATGGTACCCAAACTCATTGATCACCACACTCATGTCAAGATTTCTTTTTCAATTTTGTGACGTAGCCACACTGGCAATCATCCACACAAGGAATTAGCCAAGTGAATTTGGCTACAGGTGATGATTGAGGAAAGTAGAAAAAAAACATGCGGCTCATGTGTGCATAATTCCATCATGGTATTGTTGGAAGAAAGGTAAATAAGTCCATGTTAAGTTGTGATTTATGCAACCCAGTTTTGGCATATCAGTTTGAACTTTAGGCCTGATTGGAGCTCAGCTGTGAGTTCAAAGTTCGAACCCCAATAATTCCATGTCATGGAAAGAATCTTGTTGCAAGGCAGGTGTAATTTTACTGGAAGATTATGCAGTGCTCTTGGACTATTTAGGCCTGCTTTTACACTAGGAGTCAGGGCCGATTTCAACCCAAATCAAACATTCCTATTGGTGCAAAAGTTGAAATCAGCCTCAAGGGGTTTAGGGTTTAGGGTTTAGGGTTTAAACCCTAAACCCTAAACCCTAAACCCACTAGGAGTCAAGGCTGAACTAGAAAAAAAAATCTCTTCAATCTGCCCAAAGTTACTAATACATGCTGAACTTTAGGGCCTTGTATTGGCCCCAATGCTGAAAAAAGGATACCATCAAATTTGGGAGGCCAATTTGCAACCCTTTGGGCCAATGTTTCAGCAATTTATTAATATCCTGACATCAATGTTCTAGCATTTATTAGTAACTTGGGGCCAAACAGCAAGCCAAAAATGCTCAAAGTTGGCCCCCAGTTTTTTCGGCCCTGACTCCTAGTGTAAAATGGGCCTTAGTTCCCCTTAGCAAGGACACCAACAAAGTTTTGATTTGCATTAAATTATGTGGACCACACTTTAGGGTTCAGTATTTAGGGTTTAGTATTTAGGGTTTTATGTCTTGGGTTTTGGACTAATTGTATTGTTGGTACTGCTGGCAGCAAGGTCCACAAAATTTGCAGCAATAACCTAATTTTCAAGATGCTGAATTTTCACAAGGGTCTTAAGTAACTCAAAATGAACCAAAAGATATAGAAATGATGATTTGCTTTGTACCCACTTATGCAAATTTTGCCAAGTGCCATTCCAAGACAATGTCGAACCAATGTTGGTCAGGTTTGGGTTTCCAACTAGATCTAGGTCTTAGTTATGTGGACCCAATACCACCTTAAACTAGACCTAGATAGTCTTAAGGGCTTTTTCACAAGGTCTAGGTGAAAGGTTTAGGTGGGGGATAGGTTCTTAGAAATTTACATAAACTTTAGGGTTTCTAGTTTATAGGTTTATAATTTCTACGGTCATAGGCTTTTTATGTTGTAGATAACACTCCATGGGATGAAACAATAGGAGCCATAAGATTGATGTGTAGAATGGTTAAAGAGATATATGTTAGGATAGTTTATTATGATAGTACCAAGATACCTACTAGGGTAATTTAGGGTAGTACCTAGTAGCTACATGATTTGATTCTTTTGTTTAGACTTGCAATATGGTTCAGTTTGATTTGACCCAATTCAAAATGAAAAATCCTATTGGCCTAGAATTCAAAAGTGGGTAAATTTTGATATCCTCACCGCCAGTGTTGAGCAAGAACCAAAAAATCAATTAAAATGGTGGTTGTTTGCATGGGGGTGTGGTTTATGTAGGTGTAGCTTGTCATAGAATTATTAAGTTCATGAATAAGGTGGTTCGTTGCATAATGGTTCCACCACCCTAATGGCAAGTGTAAACTAACAACATGTAAAAATAGGAAATGTGCCATGAATTTATTTCAAGAAGAACGAACTCATTCCATAATGGAAAATTTGAAAAATGCATTTTCAACTAATTAATAAGTTGAAACCAAACCCATCCCAAAATCAAAACTAAAAGGTTTTATCAAGAATAGACAGGTCAAACATTGAACTTGATTAAGCAAATTTCATCTAGACCCAAAATCAATGAGTTTTATTTTTCAAAATTATTAACTAGACCTTTAATAGAGAACTTTCTTTTCATTAGAAAACCTTGAATTTGGACAAGTGATTCCAATAAAAACCAAGATTTTCCCAACATTGGTTTGAATTACTGTTGTTACAACCTACCTGTACTGATTCTTTAACAAATTATTGTCCACCACAATGGATGATCATTCAAAAGCAAAACAAACTTGGTAGTTTGTTTATAAATGTTGTGAAGTTATTTGTAAATTCTTTTAATTAGGGGGTGAACATGGTTGATATTCAAATATAAAAAGACAAAAATTGTACTAAGGTATGAATGTCGTAAAATGAAAATAACAAATAGAAAATATTTTTGCATCAGTTTTGGTGCAAAAACTAATGTCATCCGCAATCTAGCTTTTGTATCATTTTGTGTGTGTGAATTAATCAAGACTTGTGAGAATGCTTGTTGGTGTACTTGCATGAAGTGTGCGAGAAAAAAGAAGTTCCAAGTGTTAAAGGTACAAGAGAAAAAAAAGAATTATTGAGATCAAAAGGTGCAAGAATAGAGGGAAAAAACTATGTGCAAAGGAATGCATATGATGTTTGGTTTTTAAAAAGTGCTTGTGAAAGTTTTTATGAAAGTGGGAGGACCATGAGCATAAAAGGTTTGGAACTCTTGCATGAGGACTTGTGAAGAAGGACCAAACATGGACAACAAAACCTTGATGACACATGTTTCAAATTTGTAACAAAGTGGAAAACTGTTGTTGTCAACAAAATTTCTAACTCAAAAATTGTGCCCATTTCTCTATTTCCAAAGTCAATGATTAAGGTTTCATTTGAGTGTTCCAATCTCCAAACATCAATAAAAATGGTGTTAGTTGAAAGCTTTCTAGAAGGCAAAAGAATTTTTATGATTGTCATATTTCAAACCCTAACATTTGGGAGTTTGACCTTTTAATGTTGTGGTCCACATCCATTTTATACTTGAAAGATTACAAGATTGTTGAAAAACTAACTACCACATAGTTAGCACAATGTGATCTCCATGCTCTTATTTCATATTGGTTATTTCCATCATAACATTTAAATTATTAATCCCAATATGTGACAAGATGTGAGGAGATGAAACTCGCAATTGTACCCATAAACATTTTGTTGTATCTCCTAACTAATGTTTTAGTAATAAACAACATATTGCCACATTTGCCCATGATCTTCTCCATGTTACAATGTTTTAATCAAGTAAAGAAGGCGTGGTTTAAGGTTATAGGTGAAAGTGATGTGGCTTGGAACACAATGGAAATTGTTACAATTGATCATAAATCATACCTTTAAACCTTTAAAAAAACAACATTGCAAGGGGGTCTTTTGAAGCCCGCCTGAAGTTTGAAGTACATTGTTTAAATCATGTTTGCTTGTAAATGACCTAAACATCATTGCAAATGATTCTAAGTACACTTAATTTTATAGGATTCCAATTTTATGTTGGAAATCCTTAGGTAGAATGAAGTTTTATAAACGTACATTTTGTATGTTGGAACCTCATTTTGTATGTGTAAAAAGGTCTATTGATGATAATTATGTGTAAATTTGACCTCCTATGAACTTGAAGTGAAGTGAATTGGTTTTGCAAAACTTGATATGCATCAAATTGTTTGGATTTTGCCATCTATGATGGAATTTTACTATTTCCAAACCTCATTATGGCAACTTGAATTGATTTGGAGGTTCTAGCATTTAGAGGACTATTTCATTGTATTGAAGTTTGATTCCATCATTTTGGATCAAAGTTCATCAAATGCAAGTCTAGTTCCAACATGTAAGGTTTAAGTTCATTGATTGAAATTTAACTCTATGAATTGGAAAACTATTTTGGAATTTGATTTTAACTTGGGGATTAATTATTAAATTTCATCAATTTGGTAGCTATTTCATTTGAGTTTGAAGTATGTTTCCAACATTTTTGCAACTCTTTGCATCAACTAGGGGATTGTTTCATTGAATTAAAATTTGGTTTCAACATTTTGTAAATTATTTCCATCAATTGAGGGATTGTTATATTGAATTGAAGTTTGATTCCAACATGGAAAAGACTTTCATTGAATCAAATTCTAGTTGTAATTTTATGGTGACTATTTCATTGGATTGAAAGTTGGTTCCAATATTTAGGCAATTGCATCATTGATTTAAAAGTTGAATCATTAAATGCAATTCCATTTCCATCATTTTGGTAACTATTTTATTGAATTAGAAATTGTTTGATTGAATTTAAAAGTTGATGCATCAAATGCAAGTTTGCTTCCATCATTTTGGCAATTGTTTTATTGAATTTGAAGGCAAATTCATCAAATGTAAGTATATTTCCAATATTTTGAGGATTATCTCATTGACTTTGAAGTTTGATTCATCAAGTGCAAATACATTTCCATCATTTTGAAGAATGTTTCATTGAGTGAGGATTGTTTAAATTTGAAGGCTAATTCATCAAATGCAAGTTTATTTCCATAATTTTGAAGATTATTTCATTGATCAGGGATTGTTTCATTGAATTTGAGGATTGATTCATCAAATGTAAGTCTAATTTCATCATTTTGAGGACAATTCCATAGAATTAAATATTATTTCATTAAATTTGAAGGTTGATTGATCAATTTTATTTTATTTTTGGTAGTATGAGATTCTTGAGTGCCAACCCTTAAACATTTTCATACCTAGAAATTAATTTAAAAATTGAAATGACTTTTTTCATAATTGGGTTCTCTAGAAACTCATATCTCTTGGAACTTTGCATAGGTTTGTCTTAGGATCAATTTTTATCTCTTCAGGTCATGGCAATTCTTACAATATGATCAAAAGACATATATAGACATACTTCATTGTTTTTCCTTTCATGACCTAGTTATGGTTTTTTCATAAGAATTCTGAAGTTAAACCCACTTCAACTAGAGTAGTATTAGGATTGGTGACCCTATAGAAGGTTTAATATACTTGGGCCAACAACAAAGAAGCCTACGTGTCTATATATTAAGATCTTTGTGTGTGTGTTCGTTTGGATGTAACCATGTCATAGCCCTCCCAAATTGCAGGGCTCCCTACTCCCCTTTTGATACGTCCAAGACGTTGAAAAAAGAGTATGAAGCAAAGAAAGCAGGTGCTTCATTGACCCTCGAGGAAAAAAAAACTAATTATGTTCTGCAACAACTTCATGCTTTTGATGAGAAGGTAGATTCACAATGCAATTGTTATGGATGTCGGGTCTTGTATTTATTGTCACTATATATAATTTTTAGTAACCATCCTAGATCACACATCCTAACACATTTGGCACATTAATGGTTTGTTGATTCGCATGCAGGTTTGGGCTAAAGAAGAGAAGAAAACATGGGGTTGGTCATCCTTGTATTGTGTCCTCAAGCATAAGCCGGTGGCATCAGGTCCACAATGCCCATGGCACCACACTAAGCACATCCATACACTATGCCCATGATGTATGCTTTGTAGTAGGTTATGATTTCAACAGTTTATGTGTTGGAAAATGTTTTTGTCAAATTGACACATTCCTTGAAATTTTTGAATGCACATGTTGCATCCTTTGGCTCATCTTATTCGTGGACTATCCAAACACAACATCTTACATTTTGTGACGCACTCCTAAGTCACGGGGCGAAACCCACTTGAGGGTTTCACAAAGTCAAGTTGCAGAAATTGTGATTTAACGATGCGCTCCCGGCTTCCAACTTTAAAAAGGGGTAGAGGGTCGAGTTAGGAGCCCAGGGATTAGACTGGGAAGAAGGACTAGTTTACTAAGTGTTAGGTTTGTTTCCATCATTTACAAGATTATTCCATTGGGTTAAAGTTTGGTTTGAATTTTAAATGCTTTAGCTAATCATCTAGTTTGTATTTAAGGGCTTTGTATGGAATCCATTTGAATTCTAAAGGCTAAATATAAAATATGCAAAAAAATCCAAAGGCTCTTGAGGATTGTGATAGTGTCACAATGCCATAGTGTGACTTTGTCACAATGTTATTTTTCGACTTGGACAAAGGTTATATTGTGTAGATAGTTAAAAGTGTATGTGTGTCATTAAGTGTAATGCATGATGAATGATCATGAAGAGTCCCATGTGGTGATGCAAGCATGGAGGTTTGACTTAGATGCAAAGGATGAATTGTCATCTATGTCAACCAAAGGAAAAAATAGCCAAGAAGAAAAAACAATCACAAAATAATTTCTTTTTTGGCAAAAAATTGTCAATGAATGACACAAGTTTTGGAAATGAAATATTGAGTTTTTTTTTAAAATTTTTTTTTACAATTCCTTTAAAACTAATAGGAAATCTTTTTTTTGGCAAGGTGTACCCACATTTATTTTAATTAGCTACACTTTTAAAAGTTCCTTGAAATAATGTCACTATGTAAGTTGAAATTTTCATAGTGATGTTTGCCATTGTGTCTCCATCAAAAAATTGAAGTAAAATCACTCCATTTGAGCACCATGGCTAGAAGTTATGATTGACACTTTTCATTTTATTCAAAAGATGAAAAGTAAATGACACAATTTCTACCTAGTTTTGTGTGGAAAGCGATATATGTTAATTATAAAACAAATTATCCTCATAGTCCTTTTCAAGAGGACACTTTGAAAGACCAATTGTAAAACATTTTGAAACAGTTCAAGATTAAGACATCCAATGTTGAAAGGAATAAGAAAGTTATGTTGCAAAATGAAGAGACCTTGGCATAATGAAAGGCAAAAGATTGGTCATGCCACCCAAAACATTTTCAAATGGTAGTAAACTTGTGTGATTGATGGGACATATACCCCACTAATAATACTTAGGGCCCATATGCCTATGGTTTGTGAATTTGTAAATGAACCAACATTTACTCTATCATCTAGCTTAGGCTTCAATTTTACATGTATTTTGAGTGGTAAGACATAAACAAAAGGCAAATGTTATAATCATAGTCCTACAACTTTGCCACCATGGCATGAGAGATGGTGGTTAACAACAAGGATTAGAGAATTTTAATCAAAGCGAAGATGAAGGTTAACATAAAGATGGAGAGAAAAGTGAAATTTAGCAATTTCAAAGTAGCTAAAGACTTACAAATTTTGATAGATTACATATAATTTAAAGCAAAGGTTAAGGGTGTGTTAGACCTATAGTTAGAAGTCCCCATCCCAACCATAATATGTGTAGGAATTAATGAAAATAGTTGTAGTTGGGAACAAGTTGTGATTGTACCTTTCCTTTGTGAAATTGAGAAGCCTCAAGGTGTAGCCAAGTGTTAAAAAAAAACCACAACACATGTAACCATTTTTTTGGTTTTCATGTTTTTAGGTCAAAATTAATCTAATGTTGAAAATGGTTAATTTGTTTGCACAAATATGGGTAACATATATTATATAAACATGTGATATGATTTGGAATGAATTTAATGACAATATAGTACTCAAAAACATTCAGTAAATGTTGTAATTAATGTTTAATAAACAATGTGAGAACTTTATTTTTTAGGAGACTTTTTAAACATATATTTACATTATAATGCAACATCTTTTAAGGTCATAATATTTGTTTTCAATTTGCAAAATGAAAATATACCAAAAATATTCTCAATAAACAATTACCCAAAGTGGTGGGTGTGGTTCATATATGTCATTTGCACCCATCATTAGTCTTTTTCATTTCCATTTCTTAATTATTTAATTCCCCACTTCACCTGCATTCTATACCTTACATGCATTTCGTTTTATGCATGCACTCCATCTAAATCATGCCCAAGGGCAAGCTTGTGCCTACCAAGTTGTTGCATCACAAACATCTATTTGCATATATAACCTAAGTCAATTAATAAATATTCAAAACACTCATGTATATGTACAAAAATCTAATGCCAATTTTTATATCAAGGTTTAATTTGCCCAAGATGTCTACATCATGGAAAAAACTAGGATACTCGTTGTTCAAGTAAATCGAACAATTGACAATGGTCTAAGGCCATCATGTTGTTCATATAATACATGTTGTTCAACATGATGGTTTAAAAACATCATGTTGTTCATACAATACATTTTTTTATGCCTATTGAATGATGACATCTGATCATTGTTGTTTTAGGGCTTGCGAATCTTGATGACAATACCCATCAATGAATGTAATATAGCCTTGATACTTTGGCATATGTTTACCAAAGGTAGCCTATTTTTTGATCTTATGACCTATGGGCTCATTAATCGGGATGCATGGAAAACTTCATCATCACATGTAATTTTGTGCAATTTCATAAGAATGTGTCATACATAATGACATCTAGTCATGTTTAGTGTATAAGATGAACAAGAACAATGATTGTTCTAGTCTCAATTTAGTTAATCACCATGTCACAGTGTGACCTTCACTAATTGATTTTATATGTAATTGAATGGTGGGGACCATTAGTGCTACTAGTTCATCAAACTTTGACAAACTTCAGCTTGTTAAAGTCTTCAACAAACTTCCAAGAATTGTTGACATTGTGATGAACATGTCTTACATGTGCACAACTTGGTTAACTAATTGACCAACATTGTGCTTTAACTCATTTACGTTGAACAACTCCAATGTGTTAACATTCACAATGGTAATCGTAAACACAATTTGATGTTACTTATGTGTCCTTTTAAACGTCATTTTTTAATCACCCATGTCCAAAAATGCATCATTGTTAGAAGAAGCTATGAAACACAAAAAAAAATCCCTTGCAAATGCCATATAAATTATTTTTTAAACCCTAAAAAAAATCCCAAAAAATCCCTATTTAAAGTTTCATTTATAAAAAGAAAATTTGAAAAACACTCCCTTAAAAAACTAGACAAATTGAAATACCAAACAAATTGAGATACCCACTTGAAAAAAATTAATTTAAATGAAAAACCCCTCCCTTTTTTTTTTAATCAAAAAAAAATTTAAAGTGACAAGCAAAAATCAAAGGAACTCTCACAAGTGAAAATGGAAAGATATGAATAATTGCAAGAAAAAAAAACTAGAAAAATGTGGAGTAGTGAGTGAAGAAAAAAAATGAAATTCTCACAAGTGAAAATGAGAAAGAAATGTGAAGGGAAAGAGCCCACTTATACAGTTCCATGTAGAAAAATTCTTTTAAAATCATTCTATATAATCCATAAACCAAACCCTAAAATAACTTTGTAATCAAAACACTAATTTTCATTTTTAAAAAAAACCCAATAATAATAACCCTAAGAAATTCCTCAAACGAAAAATAAAATAAAATAATTTCACCCCATTTTCATCACTGGTCCCCAATTTGATGATTTCATCATCAAATATGAGAACTTTACACATTTTTTTAAAAAAAAGGGGGATGAAACTGGGGTAGGGGATGAGAGAAGTGGGGAGGACTTCCCTAGGATACCTTAGCCCACCATCACATGGTGGGGCCATTTTTTTGGTGCCTAGTTCATTCCAATCTGGAAAGATATTTGGACCCATGGAAGCACATTATGAATAGCTTACAAATTCCCAAAGGACCCAAAAACTATAGAAAATAAATTCACCAAAGACAACAACAACCTCAAAATCCCATTACCAACTAACTAAGCTCCACAACTACATAAAAAGCACATCCAATGGCAATGGGCATTGAGTAAGTGGAGGAACATGTGCTAATAATTAATGAACACAAATATTAATAGATACCCAAACCAAGCACCCCGTTGATTTATGGGAGTTTAATAATAGTATGGACTATCATTGGGTGTGGTGCTGAAGGTGCACATGGGTGATGATGGATGGATGGATGAATGGATGGATGTATATTTCCCACCATCTTCATTAAACATAATTAAAATAAAAAATTATGTACACAATTTGTTTTGTTTAACTAATGCACAAAGCTCCAAAAAAATAATATTCCATGTTATTATTAATCATGTGCAACCAAGTATTAAACCAAATGCTCATATGAGAAAGTGCATTCCTAGGTTTGGAACCAGGGGAGGGTTGCTCTGAGAAATAATTTCTTGTCTTATCCAAAGGGTGTGGGCACACCTGCCTTTTGCCCAGTGTTTAATAAATTAATAATTAATTTTGAGAAATTTTCATGTTGAATAAAAAATATTCCTCAATATTTGAAATTTTTTTTTTGTTTTCCTTCACACAATTTTGTTCCTTGAAAAAAATTATTTTTGAAATTTTCAACATTCCCTACAAATGATATATATATAGTGTCCAAGCTGCCATTCTAGGGTGGTTGTTTCTTTTGGGAATAATACAAGGATGGAGAAATAGGATAAGAGGAGGAAGGTAGATGATGATGATGCTCAAAGGCAAAAAAAAAAAAAAAAAAAAAAAAAAAAAAAAAAAAAAAAAAAAAAAAAAAAAAAAAAAAAAAAAAAAAAAAT
>Ga0116227_10007878_pt1 | contig 20497 bp, 16 predicted proteins | sample S1TSphgellanicum_FD_89693 | JGI IMG/M metagenome (GOLD analysis project Ga0116227, IMG submission 89693) | Host-associated microbial communities from peat moss isolated from Minnesota, USA - S1T2_Fb - Sphagnum magellanicum MG | ecosystem: Host-associated > Plants > Peat moss > Unclassified...
ATAAACAAGGCTCGCATCGTTCGAACCCGAGATAAAAAACTGCTTGAAGAATGCGAGTTCGTTTGCGACGTCGGGGGGGTGTATGATCCCGATAAGAAAAAATTTGATCACCACCAACTTTCTTACTCGGGCGACTTGAGCAGTGCGGGGATGGTTTGGTCTTATCTCAAACAGCAAAAAATTGTCGACGATGCAACGTACGATTTTTTAAACGAATCTTTGATTCGGGGAGTGGACGACCACGACAACGGAAAAGTCGAGCTCAAAAGCGGCGTTTGCACTTTTTCTCAGATCATCAGTAATTTTGTTCCCGTTCGATACGACGTCTTGCCAAAAGAGCAAGATGCTGCTTTTACTCTTGCTTTGGACTTCGTTTTAGGGCATATCACAAGATTAGTAGAAAGATTTGCCTATATCCGAGAATGCAGAGAAAAAGTGCGAACAGCGATGGACGAGGGAAAAGATTTCTTGCTTTTTGAAGAGTCTATGCCTTGGATCGACACTTTTTTTGAGCTCGGAGGGGAAAAGCACCCCGCTAAATTCGTTGTGATGCCGTCGGGTAAACAATGGAAAGTGAGAGGAATCCCCCCTTTTAGCATCGATCGAATGAAGGTGAGGAAACCTTTGCCGATCGGATGGGCGGGACTTCTTGAAGAGGAGTTTAAAAAAGTAACCGGAATGCCGGGAGCGGTTTTTTGCCATAAGGGGCGTTTTATTTCCGTATGGGAAACCAAGGGAGACGCTCTGAAAGCGCTGGATTACGTACTATCTTCGAGGGACTAAATGAGCACGATATTCGGACGGATAATAGAGGGAACACTCCCTTGCGAAAAGGTGTATGAAAACGAAAGGATTTTAGCTTTTAAGGATATATATCCGAAAGCTCCCGTGCATCTTTTGATCGTACCGAAAAAAGAGATACGATGTTTGCAAGAGATTGAGCCGGAAGACGGTCCCGTACTGGCGGAGATGCTCCTGGTTGCAAAAGAGCTCGCTGCAAAGTTTTCCATCGCCGACGGTTATCGGCTGATCACCAATAACGGAAAAAAAGGAGGACAAGTTGTTGAACACTTGCATTTCCACCTCGTCGGAGGAAAGACTTTTTGTTCGGATACCGGGTTCGATTAACTCTTTACTCTCGAGCATCCCTCTTATTTTTTTTCCCCTCTCCCAAGGTTACTCTGCGGAGCCCGAAGTCGATGCTTCGGTCCGCAGAATTCATAGACATTTACTCATCAAAGATATGGACTCGGCCATAAAAGAAGGAAAAAATCTTTTACAAGAGTATCCGGATTCTACCGAATTACAAATGGCTTATCTCGAAGCTCTTTGCCGCAAAGGGGAAGAGGTGGAAGCTTTTGAACAATTTTCTTCTCTTTGGAAACAAAAAAAAGACAAAGTCGACGAGCGCGTCGTATCGGAATGGCTTGCCTGGGGTGTTTTAACCGGTGGAGAAGAATCCGTATTGCCTATGGTTAGGTTGTATTCTTTACTCGGGGCCGCTTTCACGCAAGACGCAAGAGCTCTCCCTATTTTACTCAAAGAGCTGAGAGGATCCAATGCATTTTTACGCTCTTTAGCCGTCAAGCTTTCGATGAATTACGGAGATGAGCCTTTGCAAAAGGAGCTTCTTCGCTTGCTGAAAGAAGAAAAAGTATGGTTTGTCAAACTTGAGGTGATTCGCGCTATCGGAATCCTCAAGATGCAGCAAGGGAAAGATACGCTCCGGGAGATCATTGCTCACTCCAAAACGCTTGCGGAAGAGAAAGCTACGGCTATATTGGCTTTGGTGAGCATGTATGACGCTCTTCCCGAAGAAGAACTGCAAAAGCTTCTTGTAAGTAATAGAGCGGGCCTGCGCCATTTGGGGAGCGAGTTAATTGCTCACTTCGATGCAAGAGAAAAAGCCGATCTTCTTATTCCGTTGCTGGAAGACGACCTTCCCGAGGTGCGCGTTTCGGCGATGAGCACTCTCGGTCTTTTGCGAGTGAATACTCTGGACCGTCGTCCGACTTCGCTTTATTTGAAAAAAAACTTGGATAGCGAAACCCCCTCCGTTGGAATCACTGCGGGTTGGCTTGCGACGGTTCTCGGTTATGAAGAGGGGAAACAAGTTCTTCGAAAGTGGGTTGAACAAGACTTACCGGAGAATAAAAGACTTGCAGCAGCAGCAATCGGTGCTACGGGAACTTTCGGGTTTTCGTTGGCTTCGGAGCAGCTGAGGAAGCAAAAAGATTTATACACGAAAGCGAACCTTGCGATCGCTTTAATCGGACAGAGAAAAGAAGTTAAATTAGCCTCCGATGTTTTATTCTCCGCAGTTACTTCTTCGACGCAAGATCTTTGGATGTGGGGGGAAGGGGCCTCGTCGATTTTTCGCTCTTTGGCTCCGAGCACGGTTGAATACATCGAAGAGATCCCGGGATATCCTCAAATGGTTGATAGGCTTACGAAACTCGAGATCTTATCTTGCCTCAGTATTGTCGGGCACCCCAAAGCTCAAGAGGCGGTGAAACAATTTCTTACAATCCGAAATTTCGGCGTTACCGAAGCCGCTGCCGCGACTCTTTTGAGCGAGGGAGGCGAAGATGCCTTACGTCTCGTCGAGGGGCTGCTGGATGACCCCGAAGAGAAAGTTAGGATCGGGGCCGCTCTTATCTTAGCCGGGATCGGAAACGATCCGAAGGCAACGCAGGAGCTGATCCGGTGCTATCCCAAAGCGGATCGTGATGTGAAGATACATATTTTGGAAGCGCTGGGTCATGTCAAAGATCCGTCGGTAGCGCCGTTTTTGCTGAGTGTTTTGCAAGAGCCTTTCCAAGGGGTTAGAGTCGTAGCTGCTTCTGCTTTAATCCAACATTTATATAAGTAGGGAAAATTATGGAAGAGAAGATCCGGAAAGTACAAAGTCTTCTGAAAGAAAAGGGTGTGGACGGTTGGCTTTTATACGATTTCGGCGGACACAATTCTCTTGTCTTACAGTTTTTGGAAATTCCCGAAGAGATTCATTTAACGAGACGATTGTTTTACTGGATTCCCGCCAAGGGCATACCTGTAAAAATAGTCCATGCCACCGAAGCGCACGTGGGAGATCTTTTTCCCGGGACTCTCTTAAGTTACTTCAAATCGGAAACGTTGAACAAACTCCTTAAGCAATGCCTTGAAGGGTCAAATATAGTGGCGATGGAGTACTATCCCGGGGGAGCAATCCCTTCCCTTTCTCTTGTAGACGGGGGTACTTTGGATCTCGTACGCGAAACGGTCCCAAGCGTTGTCTCGTCGTATTTTCTTCTCGAACCTTTCCTCTCCATCCTTAACGAGGCTCAAAAGAAATCACATTTTGAAGCTGCCGAGGTTCTGGATAGAACGGCGGAGCTAGCCTGGAATTTTATTCGCACGAGACTTACTGAAAATCGTGCCGTAACGGAATATGACGTGCAGCAATATATTGCGGACCGCATTGCGGCCGAAGGTTGCGTAATCGAAGGTCTTCCGATTTGCGCGGTAAACGATAACTGCAGCAATCCTCACTACCGAGCGGAAGATAAAGGTTCTAGGGAGATTCGAAAAGGAGACTTTATCCTGATCGACCTTTGGTGTAAGAAAAAAACGGACGGAGCGGTGTTTGCCGATATTACAAGAGTTGCGGTTGCAGATACAAGCTCTTCCCTTACGCAGGAAAAAATCTTCGCAATTGTATACGAAGCGCAAAAAGCTGCGACTGATCTTGTTAAGGAAAGGATGCTAACAAAAGAGACGGTAAAAGGTTACGAATTAGATAGAGCAGCGAGGGAAGTGATTGAAAAAGCGGGATTCGGAGAGTATTTCGTTCATAGAACGGGACACAATATTTATACCGCCCCTCACGGGCCGGGACCCAATCTCGACTCCGTCGAGACGTTCGACGAGAGGGTGATTCTGCCGAGAACGTGTTTTTCCGTAGAACCCGGGATCTATCTTCCCGGGCAATTCGGCGTTCGGCTTGAGTATGACATATATATCACGGAAGAGTTCAAAGTACAGATTACGGGAGGGATTCAAAAAGAGATCAAAACTTTATTTTGACAAGGAGCGGGACTCCGCTGCCGCAAGAAGTTTATCTAAAACGAGCTCCCTTTTTTCCCGGCGTAGTATTTCGTCTCTTGAAAAGACTTCTCCCGCCACAAGAAAAGCTCTTTCCGCGTTAACGTCTCCATAGGCTTTTCCGATCGACAGGGCGGCAAGAGAGTTCTCCTGTTTTTTTCCGAGTTCGTAGAGAGATTCTTCGATTTCTATTTGGTAGCGTTCCAAGGATGAGGAAAAATCATTTTCGGATCCGAATAAAAAAGTCCAAAGAAAAATGCGCTCCAATTCACAAGCCAGTATTTTTTCTTCGAGTTTAAATACCGGCAGCCACTTTTCCTCGGCGGAAACGGATTCGAGGTTGAACCACTTCCAATAGATCACCCCGAGCTCCGAAGCTTGCTGCCGATCATTCGCTTCTTTTATAAGTCCGATTAAAGTAAGAAGAAGCTTTGAAGGGCGGGCGCCCGTCCTTTTTTCGATCTCCAAGTCTTTCAACTCCGCGAGATGGGATTGCCAAGAGGAAAAATTCGGGTTCTTTAAAAGGGCTTCAAGATCTTTTTCTACATAGTAAAGAGTGTTTAATCGTTTCTCTTCCAGCTCTTTTTTCAAAGAGGAGAGCTCTTTTTGGATAAACGCGATATGGGATAGAACGGGAACTTGATTTTTTTCTGTTTGTTTAAAAAGGAGTTTTTTTTCTTCGGACATATATTTCCCGAAGGTTTCTTTGAAAGCTTCTTCCCCGGCACTCGGATTTTGTGCAATTTTTACGTGTTCCGATTGAAGAAAAAGTATTTTTTTTACAAGCCGGGCGGTTTTTTCCGTTTGCGTCGAGCAATAATTATAAACGCATAAAGGAATCGGGAAAAAAATCGGAGCAAAGGAGAAAGTCGTCATCAGAAGGCTCGAATAACTAACGGGAGCTAGAAAAGGAGTCGTTAAGATAGCGATCCCGATCATGCAAACGGAGGCTATCGTCGCTTTTTGTGCGAGGTTCCATCCGTCTGCCGCCAGGCGGTATTTTTTTTCATTTTCTGCGGAAAGATGGGTAGTCCACCTTTCGAAAGGGGATAGGTGCAAACAAAGGGTTGTGATTGGCATCAGGAACTTTTTTTGTTTTCTAAAAATAAATTGATCGCGTCTTGTTTCATCTTAACGTACATGCCGGCAAGTCCGTTCGATCTTCCGGGCGAAAGGACTACTGCAAGGCCTATTTCCTTTATAAAAAGAGGTGGGTATAAAAAGATGAATTCGGCTTTTTCTCCTTGGTACATAAGGAGAAGTAAAGCGGCAAGGCCGGAAGAAATCAGAGCGTCGGATTCTATTTGATACCGAACGTTTCCGTCCTTATCCATTTCCGAGCACATGTATACCAAACTTTGACACCCTGCCACCAAGTTGGACTCCTTGATGATCTCGGGAGAAGGTTTGGGGAGGGATTTCCCCAGCTCAATTATTTTTTCGTAGATCGCGGTAGAGTTCCCGTCTTTGGAAAAAAGAGAAAGCAGATGGGCTTCCTTTTTTCTATACAAATCGAGAAACTCAGATGTTTGAACGGGAAAAGTCATAGGTCATTCCGGTAATATAGACGAGTAATTATAAAGGCGATCCGAGGAAAACGTCAATCTAAAACAAAGCCTTCCCGTTAAACAAATTTTTTTATGTTAAATTTTTTTTCGAGAGAAAAGTGAAAGTCGAAACGAAACACTTTGACTTTAATAGGGAGAATCCTGTTACATAGTCGCAGGTTTTAGTAAAGTCTTAGGGTATGCCAAAAGAAGATACAATAAAAATAGACGGTAAAATAGAAGAGCTTTTGCCTAACATGACTTTTCGTGTTAGTTTGCAAAACGGAATGCAGGTAATGGCTCATTTGTGTGGAAAAATGCGAATGAGAAATATCCGGGTCTTAGTGGGGGATGTAGTGACTGTCGAAATGTCGCCGTACGACCTGACCAAGGCTCGCATCATTTACCGGCAGCGTTAACTTCGCTTTTTGCTAAAAAAGTTGGAGTAAAGGGGAAAAGTGCTCGAGTGCTTACGAATTGTTATTGATTTTATTGATCTAACGAAGTAAGCTTTTGTGCCTTCGACTTTAACCTCAGTGTTGTGAGAAAACGCCCAGATAGCTCAGTGGTAGAGCACTTGCATGGTAAGCAAGTGGTCGTAGGTTCAATTCCTATTCTGGGCATAATCAAATAACGGGATTGAAAAAAATAAATAAATTACTGGAACCTAACGGAGGAAGTAATGGCCAAAGAAACATTTCAAAGGAATAAGCCGCACGTCAATATCGGAACGATCGGCCACGTGGACCATGGAAAAACATCCTTAACAGCCGCTATCACAAAGGTTTTGGCAGGAAAAGGAAAAGCGAAATACAGAGACTATGCATCTATCGATAATAGCCCTGAAGAGAAAGCTCGCGGTATCACAATTAACTCTACTCACGTAGAGTACGAAACGGACGGTAGGCACTATGCTCACGTTGACTGCCCCGGACACGCCGACTACGTAAAAAACATGATTACGGGTGCCGCTCAAATGGACGGAGCAATCTTGGTGGTTGCGGCTACGGACGGAGCTATGCCTCAGACGAAAGAACACATTCTTTTGGCTCGTCAGGTTGGAGTTCCCGCTCTTGTCGTTTTCTTAAACAAAATGGACATGATCGGTCCCGGAGACGAAGAACTTGTTGATCTCGTTGAGATGGAACTACAAGAACTTTTGGAAGCGAAAGGTTACAAAGATGTACCTATCGTTCGCGGTTCCGCTCTTAAAGCCCTTGAAGGAGTGCCCGAGTACGTGGCAAGCATAGAGAAGCTCATGAGCACCGTTGACGAGAAGATCCCGACACCCGTTCGTGAAGTTGACAAACCTTTCCTTATGCCCGTCGAAGACGTCTTCTCCATTTCCGGGAGAGGAACGGTTGCTACGGGTCGTGTTGAAAAAGGTGTCGTGAAGACTAACGACAAGCTTCAGCTCGTCGGTATCCGCGACACAAGAGAGACCGTTGCTACGGGTCTTGAGATGTTCAACAAAATTTTGGACGAAGCTCGTGCAGGAGAGAATGTTGGAGTTCTTCTCAGAGGTATCGAGAAAAAAGATATCGAGAGAGGGATGGTTCTTGCAGCTCCCGGTACTTGTAAGCCTCACTCTAAATTCCAAGGTGCCATATACGTACTTACTAAAGAAGAAGGCGGTAGACATAAGCCTTTCTTTAGCGGATATCGCCCTCAGTTTTATTTCCGTACGACCGATATTACCGGAACTGTTGCTCTCGCAGAGGGTGTAGAGATGGTAATGCCCGGTGATAACGTCGAGATCACCGTGGAGCTTATCCACCCGATTGCGATGGAAGAGGGAATGAGATTTGCGATCCGAGAAGGTGGTCGAACAATCGGAGCCGGAACGGTTTCCAAGATTTTGATCTAATTGGAAGGATTATAAACGGGTGAGTTCTTTTTGAACTCTCCCGTTTTTGGGTGTGTAGCTCAGCCGGTAGAGCAGCGATCTCCAAAGTCGCCGGTCGGGGGTTCGAATCCCTCCGCACTCGACAAAAAAATTGTGTCGTTTTAAGTCTTTTGGAATAAAGAGGAGCTGAAATGGAATCGCAGAAGAAGATTGAAAGAACTCGAAAATCCGTTTTTGTTTACATCCAAGAACTTAAAGACGAGCTGAAAAAAGTAAGTTGGACCGCCGAAGAAGAGCTCAGATTTTCTACGAAGATGGTAGTCTTGTCTATGATTTTTTTTGGTCTCGGCATTTATTTGGTAGATTTTTTTATTAAAGGCAGTCTCGATTCGATAAAGGCTGTTTTATATTTTATTTTTGGCTAATTATAGCAGAGGCAACATGCACAAATGGTATGTCGTACAGGTTATTCCGGGGCTTGAAAAGAAGGTCAAAAAGTCTCTCGAGGAAACCTGTGATTCAAAAGGGATGATCGAATTGCTTCAACAGGTTCTCGTACCTGTAGAAAATGTTGCTGAGGTCAAAAAAGGTCAGCAAAAGGTTATTGAGAAGAAGATGTGGCCCGGCTACATCATGCTGCATATGATTTTGACCGATGATTCCTGGATGTTTGTTAAAAACACCAACGGAGTTCTCGATTTTCTCGGCGGAGAGAAGCCGACCCCCCTGGCGCAAAGCGAAATAGATGCGATTTTGGAAGAGTTGGAAGAGAAGAAGAAAGGGGTCGTTCAAAAGCATAATATTACGATTGGAGACAAAGTAAAGATCACCGACGGTGTTTTCGTAAACTTTATAGGTTCCGTAGTTGAAGTGTTCCATGAAAAAGGAAGACTCAGTGTAATGGTTTCTATTTTCGGACGAGAAACTCGTGTTGATGATCTGGAATTCTGGCAAGTCGAACAGGTGTTCGGCGAGTCGGGAAAAGTATAGAGGAAAGGCAATGGCAAAAAAACTTGTTAAGACGATTAAACTGCAAATTCCGGCAGGGAAAGCAAATCCCGCGCCTCCCATAGGTCCTGCCTTGGGCGGAGCAGGGGTGAATATCATGGCTTTCTGTAAAGAATTTAACGCGAAGACTCAAGATAAAGCGGGAGATATTCTACCCGTTCTTATTTATGTGTATTCCGATAAAACGTTCACTTTTGTGACTAAACAACCCCCGGCTTCTCGACTTATTTTGAAAGAGGCGGGAATTACTACGGGTTCCAAAGTTCCAAATAGAGATAAAGTTGGTAAACTAACAAAAACGCAAGTTCGAAAGATTGTAAAATCAAAAATTTCGGACATGCGAGTAAACTCCGAAGAGGCTGCGATGCAGCTTATTATGGGTACAGCCCGCTCAATGGGCGTGGATATAATTGAAGGATAAAAATGTCGCATCAAAATAAAAGATTTCGGGAGATAGCGAAGCTTTATGAGGTAGCTAAGAACTACACCCTAAAGGAAGCTATCGAGATTTTAAAGAAATGTCCTCCGACAAAATTTGATCAGTCGGTGGAGCTGTCGCTTAAAACGGGCGTAGAAGCGCAAAAGTCCGACCAGCAGGTGCGAGGAACCGTATCACTACCGAACGGTACGGGTAAGAAAATCATTCTTGTCGTGTTTGCTCGCGGAGAGAAGATTAAAGAAGCTCTCGATGCAGGTGCTGACTTTGCGGGGAATGAAGATCTCCTGGAGAAGATTAAATCCGGTTGGATGGACTTTAATGCCGTCGTATCAACACCCGATATGATGCGTGAAGTAGGAAAGCTCGGAAAAGTTTTGGGTCCAAGAGGCTTAATGCCTACTCCCAAAGCCGGGAATGTCACCTCGGACGTGGCAAACGCCGTTAAGGAAGTTAAGGCGGGAAAAATAGAGTTTAAAACCGACAAACACGGCGTTATCAACAATTCCGTGGGTAAGATCTCTTTTTCTGCCGAGAAACTGGAGCAGAACTTGCTGACTTTGCTTTCCACGATCGCTAAGTCAAGACCTCCAACCGCAAAAGGGGTATTTTTACAATCTCTAGCTCTTTCCTCAACAATGGGGCCCGGGCTGAAAATTGATTTACGTTCCATCTCAGAGATACAAGGGGTATAAGACGTATGAGACCAGAGAAAAGTATCCTATTAAAAGAAATAAAAGATAAAATTGACGCCTCAAAAGCGCTCGTTTTAGCTACTTACTCTAAAATGAGTCCCAACACGGCGGCGAATTTTAGGGTGAACATCGGGAAAACCGGCGGGACTTTTGAAGTAGTGAAGAAACGAATCCTTATAAAAGCGGCTGAACAGGCAGGTTTTTCTTTAGATCACGGGATGTTAAGGGGACATATCGGAGTTGTTTTTGCAGAAGAAGATCCGGTCCAAACAACAAAGTGCCTTTACGATTTCGCTAAAGAGAACGAGAAAATTTTAGACGTACTTGCAGGAAGATTTGAAGGAGTTCTTTGCTCTGCTAAAGATGTTGAACTCATCTCAAAACTACCGGGTCGAGACGAAATGCGTTCTCAGCTCTTGGGTCTTTTCGAAGCACCGATGAGCCAAACCCTTGCCGTTATGGAATCTTTACTTTGTAGCGTGCCTTATTGTTTGGAAAACAAGGTAGGCGAAAGTCAAGAAGAGTCCACTGAAGTATAAATTTTAAGAAAGATTAATCAATGAGGTTTTAAAGTGAGCACCCAAGAACAAACAATTGAAAAATTAGTAGAAGAACTTAGCAAGTTGAGCGTTTTGGATATGTCCAAACTCAAAACTGCTTTGGAAGATAAGTGGGGAGTTAAAGCGGCCGCGGCAGCAGCAGCTCCGGTAATGATGGCAGCAGCCCCCGGAGCAGCAGCAGCGGCAGAATCTACAGACTTCCAAATTATTTTAGAAGAAACTCCGGCAGATAAAAAAATCGGAGTTATTAAAATAGTAAGAGAGCTTACAGGTCTCGGCTTGAAAGAAGCTAAAGAACTTGTAGACGGGGCTCCAAAAGTACTGAAAGAGACAAGTCCTAAAGCCGAAGCGGATGAAATCGCTAAGAAAGTTGCTACGGCGGGTGGTAAAGTAACACTGAAAGGTCTCTAAGATTTTTTTGTAGAGAGCTTTTTTCAAGGAGTGGGGGCGTATTCGCCTCTCCTCCTTGCTTTGTTTTGTTATAGAATTTATTATTTTCCCGGTATATATTACGGATCCGTTTTTTATCCGCTCTTCGAATATGTCCGGAGTCAATGTGTTCCATTTATGAAATTTTAGGTTAGGAGCGATTTCAATGCTTAAAAAGCCGCCTCATCGGGTGAGTTTTCGTGAAAGAGAAGAGATTATAGATCTTCCAAATCTGATTGAGATTCAAATCAAATCGTACAAGCAATTTCTTCAAATAGACAAACTTCCTCATGAAAGAGAGAATGTGGGTCTCCAAGAGGTGTTCAACGAAATCTTTCCGATCAAATCTTATGACGAGAAGACGATTTTGGAGTTTCTTTCTTATAGTCTGGGGGTTCCTAAGTACGATCCCGAAGAATGTATTCGAAGAGGGATCACCTACAATGTCACATTGAAAGTAAAGTTTCGTTTGACGGATGAAACGGGAATCAAAGAAGAAGAAGTTTACATGGGCACCATTCCCGTCATGACCGAAAGGGGAACTTTCGTCATTAACGGAGCGGAGCGAGTTATCGTATCTCAATTGCATCGCTCTCCCGGGATTTCTTTCGAACAGGAAAGGCATTCCAAAGGTACCGTCATCTACTCTTTCCGGATTATTCCTTACAGGGGAAGCTGGCTTGAAGGTGCTTTCGATTCGAATGATTTGGTCTATATTTACATCGACAGAAAAAAACGGAGAAGAAAAATACTTGCTACTTCCTTTATTCGTACTCTCGGTTACTCTTCCGATGCCGACATCATTGAGGAATTTTTCAGCACCGTAAAAGTAAAAATTCGTTCCGATAAAGACTTCACCAAGCTTGTGGGTAAGATTCTTGCCGAAGACGTTTTAGACGAGCAAAGCGGCACAATTTTCGGAAAAGCTTCCGAAAAATTGACGACTGCGATGCTTAAAAAAATGCTCGATGCGGAAATACCTGCAGTTAGAATTGCGGAAGACGCCGACGAAACAAGTCCGATCATCAAAATGCTTGCAAAGGATCCTACCGATTCTTACGAGTCTGCTTTGAAGGATTTTTATCGCAGAATCAGACCCGGCGAACCGGCTACGCTTTCGAACGCCCGTTCCGCTATAATGAGGCTCTTTTTCGATCCTAAACGATACAATTTGGGAAGAGTGGGTCGTTACAAGCTGAACTTTAAATTAGGCAGAGATATTTCCGATGAAGAGATCCAAAACGTAACTTTGAAAAAAGAAGACGTTATTCATGCTCTGAAATACTTGATGTTGCTCAAAAAAGGGGATGAAAGCGCTCATGTGGACGATATTGACCATTTAGGGAATCGTCGAGTTCGCTCCGTCGGAGAGTTGATCCAAAACCAATGCCGAGTCGGCCTTGCAAGAATGGAAAAAATCATCAAAGAACGGATGAATCTGTTTGATTTTTCTTCCGATACGCTTACTCCCGGAAAAATTGTTTCGGCAAAAAGCCTTGCGGGAGTCCTAAAGGATTTCTTCGGAAGATCTCAGCTTTCTCAATTCATGGATCAAACGAACCCGATTGCGGAACTTACGCATAAAAGACGACTTTCCTCTCTCGGCCCCGGCGGTCTTAACAGGGAAAGAGCCGGGTTTGAAGTGCGAGACGTACATCCAAGCCACTACGGAAGAGTTTGTCCTATTGAAACTCCCGAAGGACCCAACATCGGTCTTATCACCTCTTTGGCTTCGTTTGCGAAGATCAACGAGTTCGGGTTTATTGAAACTCCGTACCGTGTCGTTCGAGACGGCGTCGTAACCGAAGAAGTCAGTTACATGACTGCCGATCAAGAAGAAAATTGCGTGATAGCGCAGGCATCCGCACCTCTTGACAAACATAGCATGTTTGTCGAGTCGACTTGCTGGGCTCGCTATAACGGGGAATCTTTGAAGATCGACACAAGCAAAGCAACGCATATGGACGTTTCTTCGAAGCAGCTTGTTTCGATTGTAACCGGACTGATTCCGTTTCTTGAGCACGATGACGCCAACCGAGCTTTGATGGGTTCCAACATGCAAAGACAGGCGGTTCCGCTCCTCAAGAGCGACGCCCCGATTGTAGGAACGGGTCTCGAACTTCGCTCCGCCAAGGACTCGGGAGCCGTTGTTATTGCAGAGGAAAACGGCGTTGTCGATTACGTAGACGGATTTAAGATCGTAGTAGCTTCCAAGGCAAACCTTTCTCAAAAGAAAACCTATATTTTGAAGAAATTCCTCCGTTCCAACGGCGGGACTTGTGTTAACCAGACACCTCTTTGTAACGTAGGGGACGAAGTTTTTGCGGGAGACGTCATTGCTGACGGACCTGCAACCGACCTCGGAGAAATTGCCCTCGGTAAAAACGTGCTTGTGGCTTTCATGCCTTGGTGCGGATATAACTACGAAGATGCGATCATCATATCCGAGAAACTTCTGAGAGAAGATTACTACACCTCCATCTACTTGGAAGAGTTTGAGCTCACGGCAAGAGATACGAAACTCGGTAAGGAAGAGATCACGAGAGATATTCCGAACGTTGCCGAAGAGGCTCTAGCCAATTTGGGTGAAGACGGTATTATCAGAGTTGGAGCCGAAGTCAAACCCGGTGACATTTTGGTCGGAAAAATCACTCCGAAGTCGGAAACGGAACTTGCCCCCGAAGAGAGACTCTTAAGAGCTATCTTCGGTGAAAAAGCGGCCGACGTTAAAGACGCATCTTTAACGGCGCCTCCCGGTACGGAAGGGGTTGTTATGGACGTGAAAGTCTTTAGCAGACGGGATCGCCTTTCAAAGACGGATGACGAGCTTGTTGAAGAAGCAACCAGAATTAAGGATATCCACCACGATTACAAAACGAAAGAAGCCGATCTTACGATCGAATTTCACGAGAAATTGGGGGCTTTGCTGCTTAACGAAGAAGCTCCCGGCCCCGTATTGCATCGTAAAACCGGCGACATCATCATCAAAGAGGGAGATATTATCTCTCAGGATGTGATAGAGCAGCTTGAAGGAGAAAAAGTAGAAGACTTGATTCTTTCGGATCACGATCTCTACACACTTCTCAAGTCGACTTTGATCGACTACGAATCGGCTATGCAAGCTTTGCAAACCCATCATAAAACCGAAATCGAGTTTATGAAGAAGGGTGATACCGAGCTGGATCCGGGCGTGATTCGTCAGGTTAAGGTTTACGTTGCGTCGAAAAGAAAGCTACAGGTCGGTGATAAAATGGCCGGTCGTCACGGAAACAAAGGGGTTGTATCCCGCATCGTTCCCGAAGCCGACATGCCCTATCTACCGGACGGACAAACTATCGAGATTATTTTGAACCCTCTCGGGGTTCCTTCTCGTATGAACATGGGACAGTTGCTTGAAACTCACTTAGGTTTTGCCGCGAGAAGATCGGGTATCTATGTAAAGAGTTCGGTTTTCGAGGGCTTCCCGGAATCCCGTATTTGGGAAATGATGAAAGATTTGGGTCTTCCGGAAGACGGAAAATTACATCTTTATGACGGAAGAACCGGAGAGAGATTCGACAGCCGCGTAGTAGTCGGGTATATTTATATGCTCAAACTGAACCACCTGGTTGCGGATAAGATCCACGCTCGTTCGATCGGACCTTACTCTTTGGTTACGCAACAACCTCTCGGCGGAAAAGCGCAGATGGGTGGACAACGATTCGGGGAGATGGAGGTATGGGCTCTGGAAGCCTACGGTGCCGCTCATCTTCTTCAGGAAATGTTGACCGTAAAGTCGGATGACGTTGCAGGACGTACTCGAATTTACGAATCCATCGTAAAAGGGGAAAATGTGCTCCACTCCGGGACTCCGGAGTCGTTCAACGTTCTTGTAAAAGAGATGCAAGGGCTTTGCTTAGATGTTCGCGCTGAATGCGCTCAAGAAGTTTAATTTATCTGCGGAAAGAGGAAGCACTCATGACAGAAGAAGAGTTTCGAGGAAACCAGTTTGATAAGTTGACCATCAAGATCGCATCGGAAGATGTTATTCGTAATGATTGGTCCAGAGGTGAAATTAAAAAACCTGAGACGATTAACTACCGGACTTTTAAACCTGAGAAGGGAGGTCTTTTCTGCGAAAAGATCTTCGGTCCTACACGTGACTGGGAATGCGCTTGCGGTAAGTATAAGAAAATTAAGCATAAAGGGATCGTTTGCGACCGATGCGGAGTAGAGGTTACCCTTTCTAAAGTTAGAAGGGAAAGAATGGCTCATATTGAGCTTGCAGTACCTATTGTCCATATTTGGTTTTTTAAGACGATGCCCTCCCGTATCGGTAACATTCTGGGAATGACTACTTCCGATTTGGAACGAGTGATCTATTATGAAGATTACGTAGTTGTAGATCCGGGTAGATCGACTTTGGAAAGAAAGCAACTGCTTAACGACACCGAGTTCAGAGAAGCCCAAGAAAAATGGGGATCGGATGCTTTCACGGTGAAGATGGGTGCGGAAGCGGTTAAAGATCTCTTGGAAAAAGAAGATCTTGAAGCACTTCTCACGGATCTTAAAGACAGACTTCGTAAGACAAAGTCCATGCAAGCCAGAATGAAACTTGCCAAGCGTTTGAAAATCATCGAAGGGTTTACTTCCTCTCCTAATAAACCCGATTGGATGGTCATGTCTCTTCTCCCCGTGATTCCTCCCGATTTACGCCCTTTGGTTCCTTTGGACGGCGGCAGGTTCGCGACTTCGGATCTCAACGATTTGTATAGAAGAGTGATCAACCGAAACAACCGTTTGAAAGCGATTTTGAAACTCAAAACACCCGACGTGATCATCAGAAACGAAAAGAGAATGCTCCAGGAAGCGGTTGATGCTCTCTTCGACAACGGACGTCACGGTCATCCCGTCATGGGCGCCGGAAACAGACCTCTGAAAGCTCTTTCCGAGATGCTTAAAGGTAAACAAGGTCGTTTCAGACAGAATTTGCTCGGAAAGCGTGTGGATTACTCCGGACGATCGGTTATTATCGTAGGTCCCGAACTCAAGTTCAACCAGTGCGGATTGCCGAAGCAAATGGCCTTGGAGCTTTTTGAGCCTTTCATCGTAAAGAGACTGAAAGATCAAGGACATGTATACACTATCCGTTCGGCCAAGAAATTGATTCAAAGACAGTCGGAAGAAGTATGGGACGTGCTCGAAGAGATCATCAAAGGGCATCCGGTTCTTCTTAACCGAGCGCCTACTTTGCACAGACTAGGGATTCAAGCGTTCGAACCCGTTTTGATCGAAGGAAAAGCGATCCGTATTCACCCTCTGGTATGTACTGCGTTCAACGCGGACTTTGACGGAGACCAAATGGCGGTTCACGTACCTCTTTCCATCGAAGCACAGCTCGAAGCGAAACTCTTGATGATGGCCCCCGACAACATATTCTTACCTTCTTCCGGTAAGCCTGCTGCCGTGCCTTCTCAGGATATGATTCTCGGTCTCTATTATCTCATGTTGGATCCTTTATACGTTCCCGAAGATCACGGATATAAAACCAAGATTTTCAAAGATGCCGACGAAGTACTCATGGCTATGAATGCCGCCGGTAGTTGGAATTGGAATGAAACGATCGAAGGGAATAGAAGAGACTTCCTCGGAAGAGGTCTTCGAATCCACGAGAAAATCAAACTGAAGCTCGATGTAGGAATTATCGAAACGACTCCGGGTCGTGTGTTATTCAATACGATCGTACCTAAAGAACTCGGGTTCCAAAACTACACTCTTCGTAAGAAGAAGATGAGTGAATTGGTACTTGAAACTTATAAAAAAGTAGGCCTTGAAGCTACCGTTCGATTCTTGGATAACTTAAAAAATCTCGGATTTGCGGAAGCTACGAAATCGGCTCTTTCGATGGGTGTATGCGACGTTAAGATTCCTTTGAACAAAACTAAGGTGATAGAAAGCGCTTACAAGCGTATTGCCGTTGTTATGAAGCAATACGAAGACGGTATAATCACCGACGGAGAAAGACACTCGAAAATCATTAGCATATGGACCGAGGTATCGGACGTGCTTTCCGACGAGCTCTTCAAGTTGCTCAGCGAAAGTAAAAAAGACGAACCGAACCCGCTCTATTTGATGATGGATTCGGGAGCCAGAGGTAATAAGACTCAGGCTAAACAGCTCGGAGCTCTTAGAGGTCTGATGGCTAAACCTTCGGGAGAGATTTTGGAATCCCCGATTACCGCTAACTTTAGAGAAGGCTTAAGTGTTCTTGAATACTTTATTTCTTCTCACGGAGCTCGTAAAGGTCTTGCCGATACCGCTCTTAAAACTGCGGACTCCGGTTATTTGACAAGACGTCTCGTTGACGTTGCTCAAGATTTGATTGTTACGGAAGAAGATTGCGGTACTCTGAACGGTATCGAAGTCGCGGCTATCAAACAAGGGCAAGAAGAACTTCTGCCTATTAAAGACAGAATTTTCGGAAGAGTTGTTTGCGATGACGTAGTTCAGCCCGGTAACAAAGAACTCGTGCTTGCTAAAGCAGGAGACATCTTGACGCTCAAACAAGCCGAAGCTATCGACGACGCGGGTATTGAATTGATCAAGATCAGATCCCCTCTTACTTGCGAATCCAAGAGAGGGGTATGTTGCAAATGCTACGGTATCAATTTGGCCAACGGAAGAGTCGTGGGTCACGGAGAAGCCGTCGGTATCATTGCCGCTCAGTCAATCGGAGAACCCGGAACTCAGCTGACGATGCGTACCTTCCACTTGGGCGGTATTGCTTCTGCCAGCTTAAGCCCCGAACTTCTTGCGGAGCATCCCGGTATTTTGATCTACTCGGAATTGCGTACCGTTCAGAACGAAGACGGAATCTGGCTTGCACTCAACAAAAACGGTTCCTTACATATCGTAAGAGACGAAGGACGTTCTTTGGAAGAGTACAAAAAGCTTTTGAGCACCAAGTCGCTTGAACCGCTCCAAACTTTCAATATTGAACTCGGAACCAGCATCTTCATGAAAGACGGTTCTCCGGTCAAGCTGAAAGATAAAGTGGGACATTGGGAGCAGCACAACATTCCGATCATTTGCGAAAGACCGGGATATGTAAAATACGAAGACCTGGTAGAAGGGATCTCGACGCAAAGAGAAGTGAATAAGCAAACCGGACAGACGGAACTTATCGTGAAACACCATCGCGGAGAACTTCACCCGCAGATCGTGATTTACGCGGATTCCGAATTTAAAGAGTTGATCGGAACCTATGCGATTCCGTCAGGCGCCTTTATTTCGGTTCAAGAGAAGCAGTACGTAAAAGCCGGTGTTCTGTTAGCGCGTCTTCCTAGAGGAGCTATCAAAACGAAGGATATTACGGGAGGTCTTCCTCGAGTTGCCGAGCTTTTCGAAGCGAGAAAACCGAAGGATGCTGCCGAGATTGCGAAGATCAACGGGGTTGTTGACTTCAGAGGGGTACAAAAAAGCAAACGTATCGTGATTATTCGAGACGAAGAATCCGGTATGGAAGAAGAGCACTTGATTCCTCTGACGAAGCACTTGATTGTCCAAAAAGGAGATCTCGTGGTGAAGGGTCAACAGTTGACCGACGGTTTGGTCGTCCCTCAAGAGATCCTCGAGATCTGCGGACCGAGAGAGCTGCAAAAATACCTGGTTAACCAGGTTCAGGAAGTGTATCGACTCCAAGGGGTGGACATCAACGATAAACACATCGAAATTATCGTTAGACAGATGCTCCAGAAAGTTCGAGTCACGGATCCCGGCGATACCGTATTGCTCTTCGGTGAGGACGTGGATAAGAAATTATTCCACAAACTCAACAGGAAAGCGGTTGAAGAGGGTGGAAGACCCGCTCAAGCGTCTCCCGTGCTTCTCGGTATCACAAAGGCATCTCTCGGAACGGATTCGTTCGTTTCGGCCGCGTCCTTCCAAGAGACCACAAGAGTTTTGACCGATGCGGCATGCGAAGGAAAAACGGACTATTTACTCGATTTCAAATCCAACCTCATCATGGGTCATATGATCCCGGGTGGAACAGGATTCCGTGCTTTCCAAGCGCGTATCGGTAAGTCCCTCGATCAAGAAGGGTCCGAAGAGGTTCTTTTCGACTTCGCGAACACGTAAGATTTCCGGTTTCCGGAATTGTTTCCAAGAGGCTCGTCCAATCGGACGGGCCTCTTTCTTTTTCTCTTTTTGTATTTCCTATCGTTTCAATTTTTCAAAAGATTTAATTGCTTCTTCGGATATCGGATAAATTTTTTTAGTAATCAAATAATTTATGTATATTTTTATTTTAATTGTGATATTAGTTGCTGATTGAAGACATCTAGTTTTTTTAAGGAGTTTTTTTGCAACCCGTTAATACATCGATTGACGATCTTAAATTCGAAATTGATAGAGGTATCTCGGAACTGGATACCAAATTTTTCATTGGAAAAAGACTGGATGCTTTGCACGGAAAAGTATCTTTGCTTTGGAGTGCGGTTATTTCCCAAGGTCTCGGAGAAAATCTACCTGATTTGGAAGATTTGAAGAAAAAATCCGAGGCCTTATTAACTCCGAAACCCGGATTCTTTTCTTTTATAAAACGGAACCTTAACAATACTCGACTGCAAAGTTTGGTCGGGAAGATTCAACAAGTAGCGAGGCTTACGAAATTTGCTTCGACGGAAAAAGAAATTATTCAATTTGTAGTAATGATCAAAAACAGGGGGGGACTGGATGAAGGCTTTAAAGTCGTTGAAAGTATTACAAACCTGCAAGTTAAAGCCCGAGCCTTTGTGGAATTTGCAAAATCGGGGGGGATCGCACTCCACCAAATCATCGCAAGATTAAGTCAGTCGAACGATCTTAACAAGCTTATAGATAATGTAGAAAAGATTTTTAAAGAGGAAAAGAAAAATTTTGATGCCGAGACGGTCAAATCTTTCGAAGACTTTTTGAATTCGTTTCACCCCGATACCCAATCGAAAGATTTGGTATCGAATGAGCTTTCCGAAGACTCTACGGTTGAAGATGAAAAAAGGCCATCGACACAAGATAGTGAACGGATGAGTCCTTTACCAATTTCTCCGGAGAGAAGCTCGGAATCAAGCGTTGATACAATGCCCGAAGAAGAGCCTGTAACACAAGAAGATCGGGAGTTCTCTTCGGAGATTGGAACGCCTGAACTATCTACCGCTCAAGGTGGGGGAGAATATGCCCCTTATGTAAAATTCACGGAGCAGATCGGCCCCAATTTATTCCAAATCTTAAATGGGATAACCGCGGCAAATGAGAGAAAGAATAACGATCCTCCGAAGGTCGTAGCAAATAAAAAGGCTATTCTTGTTACGTTTGAGTTCAAGAAAGAAAAAGGGAAATTTGTCCCGGAACTTGCTGCAAGGAACTTATTTATCAGCTTGGATCTTGGAGAGGGTCTAGCGGGTCAGCTAGCACACTGGATTCCTATAAAAATTAATTTCCCTAAAGAAATTTTCGGTGTTTCAACCGAGACGGAATGCATTAACTTTCAAACTCCCTCAAAAACCGTTTTATTTACGATTGATATAGCTCCATGGATTATGACGACGTTGAGCACCCTTACGCAACATCTTGTTTTTGATAGAAATCTTCTTAAACTCGTCGGAACAAGCGGGCTTAACAGCTTGAGGACTGATTCTGAAGGGAATGTAATTATCGGTCTTAGGCCCGTGGATCGAACCGGAACGGCTTGGAAAAAAGGTAATGAGGGGACTCCTGTTATAATCAACCTAGGCTACACGCACTTGGCGTTAGGATTTTGGGATGCGGTTCGCAACGCGGATTCTTAAATCCGCCGAAAGTGTGTAATAAATTCTTTTAATATTTCAACCTATCGATTTTAATTTGATGTGTTTGTATTATGCATGCCAATTTTA